>ERZ795058.323-NODE-323-length-77604-cov-9.829579_pt1 | contig 77604 bp, 59 predicted proteins | sample MGYA00375142_ERZ795058 | MGnify/ENA primary metagenome ERZ795058 (study PRJEB30187, sample SAMN05720210) | activated sludge metagenome | isolation source: anaerobic digester from wastewater treatment plant | place: Japan | collected 2015-04-20 ... | reverse complement strand
GAGAGACCCTTTTCCATGTGGAAGCAGTCAGCGAAGGGAGACAAAAAGATACGGGGGAGGGGATGGAAGGGCAAAGATTGGGTGTGGTAGAGGCTTGAGTTTCCGCCACCGACTAATCGTGTCTTCAGGCTGCATCCAGGACCGGTGCGAACACAGCCAGGAGGCTTCGAAACAGACTGGAGGCTACGGCAACTACGGTCCGGGCGGATTCCCACTAGTAACTACAGTGATCCCGTAGTACCGGCTTACTGCTCGGTTAACCCAGAAGGTGGAATCGGGACCGATGGGGTCGAGTTGGGTCTGCTTTCGCACGGGGCCGAAGGGTCCGAGCTCGTCAAAACTCGGCAAGGGCTCTATTACGACCCTTGTGAGACCTTCCATTTTGGCTCTCCGAGCAGAACGATCCATCGCGTCGAACTTGGTCGCATACGCCCTGTGAGAGGGAATCTTCTGACCGATTCTGACGACAAACGCTGCAGACAAAATCAGCGCGCTCGCAGCAACCGCCGCCGGCAGGCGTTTTGACGTCGCCCCCCACCACGCTTTTTCCCCCATTTCGCTCGCCGCAAACCATCGCCCCGTCGCGAAACCGGTCAAGCCAAGTCCACAAACGAGCACGAACGTTGGAATGATCAAGGTTCGCAGCGGGGGGCCCCAGCCACCCACGTACGCGCCGGGGTAGACACCCACCCAAACGAAGGCTGCTGTCGCAACAGGACCCGCGAAGGCCATACTCGCCCAACGTTTCGCGTTCCAGCTTGCGCCAGGCGCACTGCTTCCAAATCCTCCCCAACCCAGTGTCAGAGCAAAAAAGAAGAGCCACACCAAAAAAAACAACCGGGGCGTCAGAACCACTAACGTCACGCCCCACCATCCCACATAAAGGAAGCTTTGATACAAAGCCTTGAAGGCGCCCGGGCGCGGAATATTCATTGAATTCCACCGCACTTCGTTACCTGGAGCCAAGACCAGTGCAACAAGTCCCAAAACAGCCCCTGCGAGTGCGAACTCCAGTCGCAAAACGCTTTTTCGTTTCAGCCCTTCGGCTCTCCCACTCCAAAAAATAAATCCTACAACGGTTGCGCTCAGAAGCGTGACTTGCAGGAGCGAAAACGTTTCGCTGAACCCGGCGAGAACGAAAGCAATGCCGGTTGAAACGAGAAGCCATATCCGGCTGGACGTCCAGCTGTTTCCTTGACCTGTGGGACAAACTGACCACATCAACAGAAGTGGGAATACCGCGAACGGGATGACGTAACTTGGTGCCACGATTACCCAATAGAACGATTGGCCGATCGTCGGAGTTACCGCCAAGGTCGTCACGATCACTACTGACGCCCCCGCTCCGGCAAGCAAGGAACGGCTGGCACCCCACCCGCGGAACAAGCGTGCAAAGACTGCGAACAGGGAAGCCCACCAGAAAACAAGAAGAACAGCCGGCACAAACCTGGCAAACAATGGCCCCTGTGTTAAGGCCGCGTAGGCGACTACCGAGTAACTGAACCTGCCAGTCCAACCGAAATAATGGTGTACACTGGCGGCCCAGATTCCGTGGGATCTCGCGCTTGCAGCCATGCTGAAGTCGTCCCCGGCGGGCCACCGGTTCCACACTCCCAACAGAGCGAAAGCAAGCAAGGGAACAACGAATGCGGCCAAAACGGTGAACAAGGACCAACGTTGCTCCGACGGCGTCAGTGGCCGAGAGAGCCAAACCGAGATGGCCCTAGCTGCTCTGCGCACAGCGTCGGCGTGGCGACTACCAGAGGTCTCTGCTTGCATTCGCGACTCATCCTTCCCAAAACAAGGCGGCAAATGGGGGTTTGTACCTGGGGAAGCCATAGTAACAGCGGGATTGAACCATGCGCTCGACCCCATGATGGAGAGTGGCTACATAGTTGGAAACCTCGACGACATCCTCGATCGGCAATCCGGGAACCGCATCCAGCTCGAAAAGGAGAAGATCGGACAGCGACGACTGCGTCCCCTCGATCTGCGAGGAGAGCACTGCTTCGCGGCGGACGTATGCGTAGAGGAGCAAATTCGCGTTGGGTAAGAGCTCACCGGCTTTGTCCAGACGCCCCAGAGCCAGCGTTGCCCGCTCCAGAAGCCTCTGCCGAGCCGGCGTCAGCTCCAGCGGCGGATCGGGTGGAAGGGGAACCGGGATGAACGCGCGAACGCTCTCCCCGCCCACAGAGCGTGTTTCGTAGTGCCCCGTTTTCCGTTCCATGCGCGTGCGGCCCAGCGATCCTTAAATAAGCGATGACGTTATTAAAGAATGTACCATAAAACGTTAATAACGTTCAACCGCACCGCTCTGTATCGTTCCATTTCGTTGCGCCGTAGTTGATTCGGTCGTCTCGATACGACGTGGAATCCGCTTCGCAACCTCCACGTCATTCGGAAACCCGCGCGATTTCCTTCGGCCTGCGCACGACCCCGGAAAGCCCCCGCCCACGTTACCGGCGGGAAGCCTTTCACCCCGGTGCATCGCCCCAGTCAGGAACGTCCAGCCACTCGCCATCCCGCAGCGCGGATTTGTGCGCCATCGCGCCCATGGCCATGTAGCGTGCGGCCTCCCACGCGTTGATGACGGGTTGCCGGTTCTCGGCCACGGCGGTGACGAACTCGTGCACAAGGTACGGATGGCTGCCACCGTGGCCGGTGGGCGTGAAGTCCAGATGCGCCAGTTCGCTCTCCGGCGTGCCGCGATGCTCCACCCGCTTGAACGCGTGCACCACTTCGGAGGGCAGCGGGTCCCGCATTTCCTCATCGGTCGGTGTCTGGCAAGTGGGCGGAGGCACGCGTCCCGCCTGCGTTCGCCCGTTGCGCCACCACATGCCGTTGCTGAAGGTGCCTGCCGTGCCGGCGATGCGGAACGTTTCGGCGTCGTCCCCGAAATATCCCGGCGCCTCACGAAACTCGCAGATCCGGCACGCGGCGCCATTGCTCATCCGGTAGAATGCGACAACGTTGGAGAACACCTGCCGCGCGAAATACGGGTCACCCGTGCGGTTGCGGAAACCGATCGCGCTTGCCTTCACGGCGTGCGCGCGCATCACGTGCACCGGGCCGCTTACCGAATGCGTGGGGTACGACATGGGGCTTCCCTTTGGTTCCGTTCCGCTTCGCGTCGTGAGCACTGTCCCCCGCGGTACCGCGCTCGGGTTTGCCGCCCGGCTTGCCGCCACGTCGCGCAGGTTGCATTGCGCGTCGACATCATGGATGTATTCGCCCTCTGCATACACGAACGTTCCGAATTCGCCCCGGTCAGCCATGCGGCGGCAGAACATCGTCTTCGGGCGGTAGACCGTGGTTTCGCCCAGCATGTACCGCATACCCGTTTTCTCGCGTGTGCGGATGATCCGGTCGCACCACTCGAGAATCTCGTCGAAATCAGGCAATGAGATCACCGGAACCGCGCTGTAGACATGTTTCCCCGCTTCCATAGCGGCGATGCACTGCGGCGCGTGGAGCTGCGGCTGCGTGATGATGGCCAGCGCGTCAAGGTCGGCAGCCAGGATGTCGTCCAGCGATGCAAACGTATCCTTCGGGTCGAACTTGTCGCGGTAGAACGGGTCGTTGACGAACTTCGCGAGGGAGGCCGGGTTCAGATCGCAGAACGCAATTCTGTCCACCGCCGGATGGCTGTTGAGAAGCGGCGCGAACGCACTGCCAAACGAACCAAGACCCACGAGCCCGAGACTGATCCCCACGCGTTCCTCCTTCTGCGTTCCGTGTTGCCTGCTGAATGACCCTGCGAATTGCGCGGGAGAACTACCGTTCGGCGTCCCGCCGATTCAGATACCTCCCGAAATGTCGGTCGAGCTTCGAGGTGTGGTTCACCACCCAGTCAATCAGAAGGGTCTGCGCATGGAAAAGGAGGAAATTCCTGCGCGTGCGGAAGTTCTTGCGAATCTCCTCCTTGAATTTCCCGAACCTGTCCACAAAGCGTTGATGTTCGGCAACCTGCATCGGCAGGAACGGGTAGTCATACTCGGCCATCAGCTTTTCTTCCGCCGTGAAATGCTCGGCCACGTAATTGTCGAGGAACGAGATCGCGGTCCGGATTTCGGAAAGGTTGCGCGTCTTCTGGATTGCCTGCACCAGCCCCTTCACAAAATCGAACAGGGCCCGGTGCTGCTCATCTATTTCCTCGCAGCCAACGGCAACTGCCGGGTTCCACTCGATCATCAGGTCAAATTCGCCGCTGCTTTCGTGAACCCCCGTTTCCATGAAGCGTTCGCACCGCGCGCGGTAGACCTGTGCGGCGGTATCGTCGGGTGCTTCTGCCAGACACTGGGCAAGCAGCTCCATGGCGGCGGGAACCTCTTTCATGTGATACCGGGCCAACGCCTCCTCAAAAAGGCCCTTCGTTTTGCGTTTCGCTTCCCGCAGGAGGGGTGGATCGGCATCAAAAACCTCATACACAGACTGCGGCTGTTCCTTCCCTTTCACCTTCACGCGGTCGACAAACCGCGTGTCGTGGTGGCCGATATTTCGCGCTCCGTAGTACGTGTGCTCGCTGATCAACAACGGTGTCCCGTAACTTTTCGTAAGCGTTTCGATGCGCGCGGCGAGGTTGACGGCATCGCTGATGACGGTGCTTTCGAGATGGCTGCGTCCGCCAACCACTCCGAGCATCGTAAGCCCGGTGTTGAGCCCGATGCCGACCCGTATCGGAGCCTGCCCTCTCTTTCTCTTCAGGGCTTTGTTGAACCCGTTGAGCCTCTGCAGCATCTCGAGGGCGCAATGGACCGCGTCATCCGGACTGGTGGGAAACAGCGCCATGACGGCATCGCCCATGTACTTGTCAATGATGCCGTTGTGCCGAACGAATACCGATTCCATCCGCCGGAAATATGCGTTGATGAAATCGAAGTTCTCGGCCGGACTCATTCGTTCGGAAAGCGGGGTGAAGTCCCTGATATCCGAGAAGAGAATGGTCATCGTCTTTTCAACATGGTCTCCGGGACGGACATCGGTAACGCAGCTTTTGCCCAGCAACCCGAAGGCCTCGGAGGGAATAAAACGGCGGATAGCTTCCTGCATTTCGCCGTCCAGAACATCCCGCCGTGCGACGCGTTTTTTGCGCGCCAGTTGCGTAACCGCTTTCCGTTCAGGCATGCCCGATCCCTCCCCCGTTGTCTGCGCCACAGCTCACCATTCTGCAACCACCCGCCAGATGGCGCAAAAAAGAGTCCCGGAACACCGGTCCCGGCACGTTGCCGGCAAGCAACGCTGCTGCGGCGCATTCATCGCGCAAAATATACGCGAATTCCAGAACTGGACAAGCGGAACAGACTGACGTGGTCAGAATTCGGGCGTTACACGCTGCATGTCAGGTCTGCCACGAATATCTTCCGCCGCCCATCCGGACACGCGTTGAACACAATCCGGCAAAAGGACCCGTTCCATGCCGGGTGCGGGTCCACCCGCAGGGAATTCATCGGCCCTTCCACCAGCGGCATCGTGCGCATGCGCACAAGCATCGTCTCCTGCCCGCTTTCCATGTCAATCCACCGCAGCGGCGTGGTGCCGTCCCCGAATTCCGCGTACTCCCGCGTGTACGCATCGGTGAGAATGTGCCGGTTGTCCGGATGCAGCGTGGGATGGCCGCCGCCACGGATTCCCATGTGAAGCGCACGGAGGTCGGTGCCGTCATAGCGGTACGAGGCGAACCGCAGCCCGGTTCCGAACAGGTTGAGGTTCTGGATGATGTGCTCCCCGTCGGGACACCAGTTCGGGTGGTGGCCGCCCCGCGCCCATAGTTCCGCAGGCATGGCGAGCCGAATGTCACTCCCGTCGGCGTTAATGGTTACCACGTGGTTTCTCCTGAACGAGCTCTCCTTGCGACCGTACCCTTCCGCACGCCGCCAGCGGATGACGAACATCAGCCGCGTTCCCTGCGGATTCCATTTGACATGAAAACCGTACAGGGCACCGGATTCCCCTTCGAGAGGCCGCCTCATCTCAGGAAGCGCATCGAAAATCTCCGCGAAGGAAACCAGCAGTTCGCGTTTTCCGGTGTCCGCATGGGTGATGTAGAGCCCGTCGTGTTCGTCGGCACGGGCGTTCAACGGCAACGCGACATGCGGTGCGACTACGCCGTACCCCGCCTGTGTGAGGCCGGTGCGGAGAAGGCACGGGCTCGCCAGCTTCGTCCCGTCGGGCGAGACCATGTAGACCGTGCCGTCGAGCTCCGTCCTTTCGCCCGAGAGTGGATCCAGCCGGACGCCGAACGGCCGCCAGTGCTCCACGTCCATGTCGTTGAAATACAGTTCCCGGTCACTGCGTCCCCACTGTGCCTGCGCGCCAAGCTGCGTGTCGTATCCAAACGTGGACGCAACCACCCTCCACTCCCCGGTGAGCAGATCTACCACCACGATTTCCGCCGGTTCCCCCTCGTACGGCGGCCTGTCCTCCGTCGGCAGGCGGGTAAGCGCGACATACCTGCCGGACGGGCTGACCGGGCTCGTATCATAGAACCGGTGAATGCACCGGTCGAGAGGACGCGGTGTGATGCACCAGACCGGTACCGCAGGGCTGAATGCCCGGTACCTTTCGAAACGTTCCGATAACCGCACCGGCGGAATAGTCACCACGTGTGACATGGCCTCCCTCCTGAGTTCGCGCATCCGGCCACCCATGCCGCGGTGGCGTCAACGTCGCGCAAGCATATCCCGTGAAACACCGAGTTCGGAACCTACAACGCCAGTGTGTTCTTCTAACCACTGACGACTTGACCGCATACCTCCGTAAAGTTTATAATAACCTTCGCCAAGGTTATGATTCAACATATGGAGGTTCCGATGGCAGGTTTGAGACGGCGCGGTGAAGAAGTCCGCGCCTTTATCCTGGCGAATCTCAGTGACCATGAATCCGATATCGCGGCATTCACAGCGAAGCATTTCGGTATTTCCCGCACCGCAGTGATCAAGCATCTCGCCCGACTCGTCGAACAGGGCGCAGTTCTTGTGGAAGGTGAGCGACGTGGACGTCGGTATCGCCTCCATTCCGTGACAAAAGAAACGTTTCGGTATCCAATTCACGATGCGTTGGAGGAAGACGTCATCTGGAGGCAAGACCTGCGACCGCGGTTCGATGGACTTCCGCGCAATGTTCTCGAAATCTGGCAATATGGCGTAACCGAGATGCTGAACAACGCCATCGAACATTCCGAAGGTTCTGAAATTGTCATAGTCCACGTACCGAAAGGCACACGAACTGCCGTTATGATCAGCGATGATGGGGTGGGCATCTTTCGCAAAATCCAACGTGAATTCAATCTGTTGGATGAGCGCCACGCGCTTCTGGAGCTGTCCAAAGGCAAGTTAACGACTGACCCCGTGGGGCATTCGGGCGAAGGCATTTTTTTTACGTCAAGGATTTTCGATTTTTTCGGCATTTTGTCGGGAGACGTTTGGTTTTCTCACAACTGCGATGAGCCCCTCGACTGGATATTCGATACCCGGCAGCGTGCTTCCGGCACGAGTGTATTCATGGAATTGGAAAATCACTCCACGCGGACGACAAAAGACGTTTTTGACGAGTATGCATCCGACGAGGATTACCGTTTTGATAAGACCGTTGTGTCGGCTCGATTGGCGCGGTACGGGGACGAATCGCTGGTTTCCCGCTCTCAGGCCCGTCGTGTTCTCGCGCGCGTTGAAAAGTTCCGCACCGTGGTGTTGGATTTCGAAGGCGTCAGCATCATAGGTCAGGCTTTCGCCGACGAGGTGTTCCGCGTCTTCAAGCGCGCGAACCCAGAGGTCCAGATTATCCCAATCAATACGAATCCCGATGTTGCGCGGATGATCTGTCGGGCGTCGGCGCACGCAGCAACTTGATTGTTCGCTGTGTGCAACCCACGGCGCCGATTTGAGGTTACTACGCATCCGCCTCCCAAAAGCCTGGAACTGTCTCCTTCCAGATATCCACCGGAACATCGTTTGTCCGTGATGGCCCCGGCGTGGACCGCCCGGCGAATACCTGCTCTTCCAGTGACCTCACAAGCTGCGCAACCAGTTCAGGGCGCGCCGCTTGAAGGTTATTGAGTTCGCCGGGGTCCGCATCCATGTCATAGAGCTGAACCGGCGGGAGGCCCTTTTCCGCCGCGGTTCTGTCATTCGGTTCGGTCCAGCCGCCCGACCCCGGGCAGAGCACCAGCTTCCACCCCCCGTCGCGGATGGCGAATTTGCCTTCGATCGAGTGGTGGACTACGTACCGGCGCACGGGGTGGTTTTCGCCCCGAAGGAGAGGCACGATGCTGACGCTGTCCTCCCCGGCGTCACCGGGCAGACCGGTTTCCAGCATGTCGGCACACGTCGCCAGCAGGTCAGACAGGCACACCAGTTGATCGCAGGTGCTCCCGGGTTCGGTAATACCGGGCCAGCGAACGATGAAGGGGATTCGGTGGCCGCCGTCCCACGCGTCCGATTTGTATCCCCGGTAGTGCGCACTCGGAAAATGGCCCTTCGCCTCCAGATCCTTCACGCCGATGTAGTGCGCGCAGCCGTTGTCGCTGGCAAACATGACGATGGTGTTGTCCTCAACGCCGCTCTCTTCAATCGCCTTCAGAACGCGCCCCACGATGGCGTCGGTCTCCATGACGAAATCGGCGTAGAGATTCAACCCGCTCCTGCCTTTCCATTCCTCGTTCACCGCCAGCGGCGTGTGGGGTGAGGTGAGCGGCATGTAGAGGAAAAACGGTCGCTCGGTCCGCGCGTGTTCGGAGATGAGGTTTTCCGCGCGCCGGCCGAATTCAGGCAGAAGCTGTTCGAAATACCACGCGGCGCGCGCTGGCCCGGGGATGCTGGCCTGGTTGTTCGTAAGAAGGCGGGCGGGCAGGAATTCGGAGGGAATTCCCACCGTGCGATCGTTTTCGATGTAGCAGTACGGAGGCCAGTTGGGGACATCCACGCCGAAATACGAGTCGAACCCGCGGGTGGTCGGCCCTCCTGTCGTCGGTCGGGAAAACGCTTCCCGCCAGCGTGCTTTCTGCTCCGGGGTCGCCTCGAGGAAGTCGCCGTTGCGATTGGAGGGAAGGAAATCTTCCGTCAGGTCGAAATCCCAGCCCTGTCCAAGATGCCACTTGCCAATACACGCGGTCGCATACCCGTTCTGCCGCAACAGACCGGCAACCGTGAGGCGATCGGCCGCAATGAGCGGGTCACCGTACACGCCGACGATGCCTTTCTGAAGCGAGGAGCGCCAGTTGTAGCGGCCGGTGAGTATGCTGTACCGCGACGGGCTGCACACTGAGGACGTCGCGTGCGCATCGGTGAATCGCATCCCCTGCGCCGCGATGCGATCGATGTTGGGGGTTGGGATTTTTCCTTCCGGGTTGAGGCACGAAACATCCCCGTATCCCAGGTCGTCGGCGAGGATGTAGACGATGTTTGGCCTGGTCCTTTGTGTCGAGCCCATGCCCCTGACCCTCCCGTGTACCTCGCACTGCGCCTGTTCGGAATCGGCATCCGACCGGATAACTTCATCCGGCTGCGCGTCTTCGCGGTGCGTCGTCATTCGAACAGCCTTGCGCGTTCCCCGACCCCGAGCACCGCGTCCTGCCGCACCAGCGTCTTCTGGATCAGACAAATGTCCACTCCACGCACCTTCCCGCCCTGTTTTGCCGCGAGAGCGGCCGCAACGCCAGCCGCCTGGCCCGTGGCGAGGCATGTCGCGGCACCTCTGAGCGAGGCCTGCGAGAGGTGGTCGCACGCAATCGAGCGCCCGGCTACGAGGAGGTTCTCGACGTTCTTCGGCAGCAGGGCGCGGAGCGGCACATCGTGGTGACCTTTCAGCCCTGTGTATTTGAACACCGTGCCCTTCAGGTGGTAATCGAGGCCGCGGCAGTTGAGCGCCACCACGTCGTCGAACCGCGCGTTGCCGCGCAGGTCGTCGATGGTCAGCACGTAGTCCCCGATAATGCGACGCGTCTCCCGCACGCCGAGATGCGATTGGGCGACGATGTACGCGTCCTCAAACCCCGGGATCGTGTCGCGCAGATTCTGCAGATGCTTGAGCGCGCCGCGCAGGCCGTCCGCCTCCGCGCGGGTGAGCGCTTTCGGATCGAGCGGGTTGATGTCCGAGTTCCCCTGGATCCGCACCGCATCCCGATGGATGCAAAGCTTCACGGTCGGCATGACCCCCACATGGAACGGTTCGCCGGTCACCGGATCTTTCGCATTGTGCGGCAGGACGATGGTCAGCATGCGCTGTACCCCGGAGGATCTGGGTTCCATGTCGATGTTGCTTACCCGCAGGTCGAGGCGATCCCTGTTGGCGCGCGCCCATTCCAGCACGCGAACATGGTCCACCCCACAGGCGATGTAGTCGCACGATACCTGCTGCAGGTTCTCCACCTCCGTCATGTCGAATGGCGCGCCGGCAAACGCGGCGATGTCGGCATCACCGGTTGCGTCTACGAAGCATTTGCCGAGAATCACCCCTGTTCCGCCCTTGTTGTGCACGATGATGCCGCGTACCGCATCGCCGTCTCTTACCACGCCGGACGTCCACGTGTGGAACAGGAATTCCGCGCCCGCCTCTTCCATCATGTCGAGCGCGACCTTCCGCGTCCACACCGGCCAGATTTCATTGCGTCTCTCCACGAGGAAGGCGTTCCCATCGGCTTCCATGCGCTTCATGAACTCCCACGGAAGCCCGCGGATAATCTGGTTGCCGTCCGAGTCGAAGAACTGACTGAGCCCGGTGTTGTACGGGGCGGTTGTGCACCCGCCCAGATAACCGGCCTTTTCCACGAGCAGGACACTGGCTCCTGTCCGCGCCGCGGCGACGGCGGCGATGAAGCCGGATGTTCCACCGCCCACCACAACCACGTCGGCGTCCGCCATGACGGGAACCTGTTGGGCGGGGAGTCTCACTGTGGGCAGGGTTTCATGAGGCATGCGGCATTCCCTCCCGTTTGCGTTTTTCGCATGTGCGCAGCAGTCATCTCGATCGCCAAGTCCCCGGGTTGGATGCACCTGAAAGGGCTCCTTCTGAGGGCGCGACGGAGCGCGCCCCTCCACAACCTCGTGGTCCCACAGGAGATTCTTCGCGTCGACGTTTTGCGAGCGCCTCGCTCAGAATGACGGTCTGTCCCCTGCAGGAGCCTTCGCGCGTACGTTCCCGAACCGCCAAAGGGCGCGACGAAGCGCGCCCCTCCAAAAGCCGCCCCGCCATCAGGTGTGCGCGTTGCCCTTCCACGCGACGTAATCCTCGATCGCGGATTCATATGACGGGGAACGCACCGGCCCTTTCAGGAGCGGGTCGTCCACGCTCTCCATCCACTCCCACAGCATGGTGTCGAGGCGCACCTTGATATCCGCGTATTCGGGCTTTGAAGCGATGTTTTCAAACTGGTTCGGATCGGCCTCCAGATCGTACAGCTCCACCTGTGGTATGCCCCGCTTCGCCAGCACCTCTTCGAAACGCACCGGCACGGTGGCGAAATCGATCGGGGCTTCGAAATGGCGGATCAGCGAGTAGCGATTTGTCCTTACACACCGGGACTGCGACTTGTGGTAGAGGGCGAATATGGCCTCGCGCACGGGTTCGGAGCATTCGCCTCGCAAACTGGCGGCGAAACTCCTGCCGTGGAGGCCGCCCGGAATCGGTATTCCCGCCAGATCGAACAGTGTGGGGAGGTAATCCACATTGCTGAGGAGCAGATGGCACGTTCTGCCGCCGGTCACGCCGGCCCCCGGGTACCGCACGATGCACGCGATGGCGATGCCGGGATCGTACAGAAACCACTTGGCGCGCGGCATCTCGATCCCGTGGTCGGTGGTAAAGACCACAATGGTATCGTCTTCGAGGCCGCTCTCGTGCAATGCTTCCATAAGGATGCCGACCGCCTCATCCACGTGGCGGATTGCGCCCTGAAAGGCCGCCATGGCCTTCCTCGAGGATTCGCAATCGGCAAGATACGGTGGTATCTCCACGCCGTGCTCGTCATCGGGCTTCACCCCGCCATGATCAAACGGGGTGTGGGTCTGGAAAAACCCGATCTGCGCATAGAATGGCGCTGGCTCCCTTCCCCTTGAACGCAGGAAACCCGCTACATCGGCGGCGATCACCTTTGCGGACGGGAAACCCTGCCCCCGGATGGAGTCGAACGCCAGACGGGGTAACTCGTCCGGGATGACCTCATGCTGGATGCCGAACAGGTGAGTGGTGTAGCCTGCCGCCTTGAGCAACTGGCTCATGTGACGCACGTCATCTCGGATGCGCCAGCGGAAGGGGTGCCCGCAGAGGTCCATGAGGCCGTGCGTCTGCGGATAAAGACCGGTAAGCTGCGTGGCACGGCTCGCGCTGCAGATCGGCACGGCGGCGAAGTAGTTGGCGAGGCGAACACCCTCGGCGGCCAGCGCATCTATGGCGGGGGTGTGGAGCGTAGAGTGGCCGTAGCAGCCGAAATGGCGCCCGGAATCGTGCGTGGTGATCTGCAGAATGTTGGGGTGTCTGCCCATGGCTTGCTCCTTTCCCCTGCTGTGCAAAATGGCGATTCCGCATGCCCAGCCCAACCCCCGCGTACACCTTTCCGCCGGTACTGCAACGCCGGGTGACCTCGATCAAGCTGTGGCGATGCGGCGTGTTCGTGTCAAGTGTTTCTACGAAAAAAGTTCAATCGGGGTACGCGGACTGCGGGCTCTGGGGTGCGACAACAAGTTGAGGATAATGGGGATAGGAACTTGAGACAGGGAGACTATGGTTGCCGACTCGTACCTTCCTTCCGCCATATTGGACGGCGGAAGGAGGTGTGGCCGCGGTGGCCGACATTATTGCGCCGGACGGGGTTCTTCCGGTTCCGGGTTCTCCGAAACACCGTCGCGGTCGCGATTCTGGATGGCGCGCAACTCCTGTTCGAAGCGAGCCATGTCGCGCTGGAGCGCGTCGAGCTTCAGCATGATAGGGTCGCCGATTCCGGTATGTTCGAGTGCGGAAGCGACGCGTGCGCCGCGCTGCCTCACCACACGGCCGGGAACGCCCACCACCGTGCTGTCATCAGGGACGTCTTTGAGCACGACGGCGTTGGCGCCGATGTAGACGTTGTTGCCAATCGTAATGTTGCCGAGAACCTTTGCGCCTGCGCCCACCACAACGCCATTTCCCAGCGTCGGGTGGCGCTTGCCGGTTTCTTTTCCCGTTCCTCCCAGCGTCACGCCCTGATACAGCGTGCAATCGTCCCCGACAATCGCCGTCTCGCCAATGACGACACCCATTCCGTGGTCAATGAAGAACCCGCGGCCAATCTGTGCGCCCGGATGGATCTCGATGCCGGTCAAAAAGCGCCCGATCTGGGAGAGCAACCGCGGAATGAACGGGACGCCATGCCTGTGGAGAAAATGCGCCACGCGATAGTTCCACAGAGCGTGGAGCCCGGCGTAGGTGAAAACCACCTCGAAGACGCCCCAGAAGCCACGGGCTGCGGGATCGCGTTCAAAAACCGCCTTGACGTCGCGAAACATACGTTCTGGCTCCTTTTGCCCGGCGCGCCGGGCGCCCTGGCGCATCGTCTGCAGTCGGACTAGAAGAATACTCGGCGCGTGCGGGCGATGTCAATCGGCCGGAACGCTCTCGCGGGCCGCGGCGTGGCTCCGCAGGGTGCAACGCTTGACTTGGCCGCGCACGGGCGGTATTCTCACATTTCTCAACAAGTCTTTGAGCGGATGCAATCTGCTCTGATCTCTACCACCATTACCCCCCGAGGCGGCGAGGAAGTTCCGATTTCGGGCGGGCGGCATCACGATTTCCGCGTGATTCAACCAGAGGGATTGTGGCATGAGTGACAAACGGGTAACCCGTTGGCTCGCGTTCCTGATGTTCCTTGTCGTGTTCGGGATCTATTTCCGGACTATGGCACCGACGACATCCTTCTGGGATTGCGGGGAGTTCATCGCATGCTCGTTCACGCTGGGAATCCCTCATCCACCGGGGTCCCCGCTGTTCATCATGCTGGGCCGCGTGTTCTCGATGTTCCCGATCGAGGGGTTCCTGAAGGCGTGGGGATGGCTTCCGGAATACGCCGATGGTGCCGCGCGGGTGAACATCATGTCCCCGTTGGCCGGCGCTCTTTCAGCGCTGTTCTGCTACCTCGTCATTCTGCGTCTGATCCGCGGCTGGCAGGGCCCTCTCGGAACCGTGAAGGAACGCTGGTCGGACCATGTCGGCGCGGTGGCAGGCACGCTTATTTTCGCGCTGGCGGATTCCAACTGGTTCAACGCGGTTGAGGGCGAGGTGTACGCGTACGCCATCTTCCTCATGATGCTGGCGCTGTATCTCGGTCTGGTGTGGGCCGATTCGATTGGGAAACCGATTCACCTGCCGCTTGCCCTGTTCCTGGCGTATCTCATGGGACTGGCCAGCGGGCTCCACCTGTTGTGTCTGCTTGTGCTCCCCACCATCGCGTTCATCGGCCTTTTCACGTATGTCAAGGACCGGTACGACGCGTGGAAGATCGTCGGCGCCGCGGCCCTGCTGGTTATCGGCGCGTACTTCGCGATGCATGCGATGAATGCGCGCCGTCTGCTCGGCGACGAATGGGCGGAACCGGCGTCGCTGTACGGCCTCAGCGAAGATCCCATGGCCTACCTGCAGATCAGCATCGTGCTGGCAGTGATTTTCGGCGTGGCAGGCGTGGTGGTGACGTTCCTCACGAAGACGGTGAAAACTCGCGACATCTGGGCAGCGATATTCGTTGCCGGAGCCGCGGCGGCAACGGTTCAGTCGCTTACGGGAGTGTTCTTCTGGGTTGAAAATGTGCAACCCTTCCCGACCTCGCGCGTGGTCGGCGCTCTCGGGTTGCTGGTGATCCTGTACTTCCTCTCGCAAAGCCGGGAGCGACCCTCCATTCCCATCCTGAAGGGGTATCACCTTCTGGTCGGAATGTTGCTTCTGGTGGTGGTCGGATATTCCACGTACCTCTTCCTCATGATCCGGTCCGGATTGAACCCCACGATTGACGAAAACAACCCGGAGAACTGGAAGAACCTCTTTGACTTCCTTGCCCGCAAGCAGTACGGCAATGAAGACATGTCCATGATCATCTTCAGCCGCAAAGCCAGCATGCAGTATCAGTTCTGGGACATGTTCATCAAATACCTGCTGCACCAGTTCCCCATGAGCATCTCCGGAGCTCTGTTCGACTGGAAGCTCACGTTCAGGTCGGCAATGGAGGTTTCTTACTTCGGGATGCGTGTGCCCGATTTCCCGCTCCTGCTCATGTTCCTTGGCCTCGGGTGGCACTTCAATGCTGATAGAAAGCGCTTTTTCGGCATGCTCGCCCTGTTCATCATCTCTGGTCTGGGGCTGGTGATCTATCTCAACATGCCCGATCCGCAACCGCGTGAGCGGCATTACGTGTTCACCGGCGCGATTTCGGTGATGGCGATCTGGATGGGCATGGGGGTGACCGGCCTCATTCGGACGGCGTCGTCGTGGCTGCCTGCGTCCGTGCCTGAATGGCTTCGGACGAAATTCCTCCCCGTGCTGATGGCCCTTATCGGGTTTGCTGTGCCGGTGTGGTTCCTGCTGGGATACCCGCTCGTGGACGAATACTCGGGTGATTTCAGCGTGCGCTATTCGAACTTCGTCAAACACGACCGCAGGTACGACACGGTTGGCTATGATTACGCGTACAACATCCTCCAGTCGTGTGATAAGGACGCAGTGCTGTTCACAAACGGGGATAATGACACCTTCCCGCTCTGGTACGTTCAGGAAGTGGCCGGCGTGCGGAAGGATGTGCGGGTGGTCAACCTGAGCCTTTTGAACACCGACTGGTACATCCAGCAGCTACGGGATAACGAGCCGAAACTTCCCATGAGCGCAAGCTGGACGAACGACTGGATCACCAACACCCTGTGCGGCAACACGCTTGAATCGCTCATCAGTTCGGGCCGGATTGATCTCACGCCGAATGGCACGCCGTACGACGAGAATGGCCGCGTGGTGGGCTGGGTGACGAAACCTGTTACGGCGGGAAGGGTCGATTCCGCGTACATCGAGCTGAAGAACGGCGAAATCCGGCGCGGCATCGTCGGAGTTCCGGTTACCGGCAGCACGGTGCTGAAGGAGTACGGCAAGGCCGCGTGGGATACGATTCCGGATGCGGAGGTGCGTGTTCGGTTGATTGGTCAGTCCTTCCCCGGAATCACGTGGGATATGCCGGCTTCGCCCGAGTACCGCGTGCTTCGTGTGCAGGACGTGATGATTTTCAAGATCCTCGACTGGGTGAAGTGGCAACGGCCCGTCTACTTCGCAGTCACCGTGGCGTCCGATAACCTGATCGGCCTCGACAAGTACCTGCGGATGGAAGGCATGGTTCTTCGAATCACCAACCAGGTGGACAGCACCTACATGGAAGGGCGTGGCTCGTACGCACTCGACATCGAACGCTCAAAGCACAATCTGGACAACGTATACCAGATCCGGAACATGATGGACCAGCGGATTTACAAGGACGACAACATGCTGAAGCTGGTCTCAAACTACCGCTCCGCCTACCTGCGGCTGGCGGAGAAGCAGATCGATACGGGTGACACACTGGGTGCCCGGGAGACGCTCGTGAAGTTCAACCAGCGCCTCCCGCGCGATTGGCGCGGTGCGTACTACGGCGCCACGGTTGCCCGTCGGGGCGGCGCACAGCTTGACAGCCTGACACAGGGGTATCTGCGGGAGGCTTCCCAGGCGTTGCTGAACGAACTGCCCACCATGCACGTGTTCGACATTTACTCGCTGGAACGTGTTCGCATGACGGCGCAGTTGCTCCGTTCCACCGGCCAGGAGCAGGAGGCGATCAGGCTGCTGTTGGCCACGGATCCCTATCTGCAGAAACCGTCCCCGCTTTCCGGCATCTCAAGCGCGGACCGTATCGGCCTGTTTTTCGAGGCTTCGACGATTTATGACCAGGTCGGGGATATTCAGAATGCGCGGGAAATGCTCGAGCGCTGCCGGAACCTGCTGATGGTGATTCCCAATACCGCCGAAGCGAACCAGGAATTTGCGCGGACGTTCCGAACGGACGCCATGACGCTGGCCGGCGAAGTGAACCGCCGCATCGCGGATCTGGAACAGAGAGCACGCCAGACCACACCTCGAAGCGATTCGCTGCCGGGTCGGTGAAAGAGCGCGGGAAAAGGGTCATTCCGGTTTCAAGGGAAAGGCTGCCTTCTTCAGAAAGGCGGCCTTTCGAAGAAAGGGAGCACGATCGCACGGGATGACGTGTCCGTCGTGATTCCGCACTATGCGGGATCGCAGCTTTTTGAATGCCTTGAGGCGCTGTTTTCAGATACGGACGCACCGGGAGAGGTGCTGGTGGTGGATGACGCGTCCACCGACGGCACCTCGGAGGTGGCACAGCGGCGCTATCCCGGCATTCGGCTACTTCGAAACAAGACAAACCTCGGTTTTGTGGGCGCGTGCAATCGCGGGCTGGCGGAAGCGGCGGGCGCATACGCCGTTCTGTTGAATGACGACGCTCTCCCGCAACCGGGCTGGTTGCAACCGCTGCGCGAACGCATGGAACGTGACCCGCAGATCGCCGCGTGTCAGCCAAAAATCCTCCGCGCGCATAACTCCGCGATTTTCGACTATGCTGGCGCGGCGGGTGGTCTCCTCGACCGCTACGGGTACCCTTTCGCGCTCGGCCGCTGGTTTGACGTGTGCGAGGCGGACGCCGGTCAGTACGACGCCCCGCGGGAGATCATGTGGGCATCCGGCGCGGCGATGATGCTGCGCATGAGCGTGTACCGCGAAATCGGCGGGCTGGAGCCGGTGTTCCAGATGCACATGGAAGAAATCGACTGGTGCTGGCGCGCAAGGGTGGCCGGGTATCGCATTGTCAGCGTGCCGGAATCGAGGATCCTTCATTACGGCGCCGCAACGTTGACGGCGGAATCTCTTCGCAAGATGTATCTGAACCACCGGAACAGCCTCCTCCTGCTCGTGAAAAACTACGAAGCGCGGACGCTTGCGCGAGTGCTGCCTGTTCGCCTTCTGCTTGAGCTGGTGACCATTTTCGGGGGACTCGTCTCACTGAACTGGCGGCGTGCACTGGGCGCGGCGTGGGGGCTGGTCGGCGCGGTGGCGGCATTACCCCGGATTCTGCCCGCACGGGCACAGGTGCAGAAGCTCAGGCGCGTCCGCGACCACGAAATCGCTTGCTATCTGTATCAGGGCAGTATCGTCCTTCGCTGGCTCCTTCGCCAGGGTGCTCCCGCGGAGATTCTGGGAGCCGGCGCATGAGCTGGTGGCGCTCTCCGTGGGTCAGCCGCGTGCTCAAGCTTCTGGTCAGCGTCGTGCTGATCGGGGGGATTGTCTGGCAGGTCGGGCCGGACGCCGTTCTGCCGACTTCCTTCTCATGGTGGTACGGTATCGCGGCGGTCGCGGTGTTTGTCCTCAGCAACCTGCTTGGGGCTTTTCAGTGGAACCTTCTTCTGAAGATCGCGGGAATTGAGCTCCCCGAACGCGTTGTCACACGTGCCTATTTCATCTCCCTGTTTTTCAATAATTTCCTCATCGGCAACGTGGGTGGTGACGTACTGCGCGCGTTCGAAGTCCGGAAAAACGCGTCTCCCGGACTGACCCACACCACTGCTTCGGGTGTCGCCACCATCGTGATGGATCGCTTCCTCGGGTTCTTCACCATGATGATCTTTGCGGGCGCCGCAGCTCTTTTCACGGAAGAGCATTCGGAGTTTGGCGCTCTGATCGCGGCGGTTCTCGGCAGTTTCGTGGTGCTGGGCGTCCTGATCACGAGCCGGCGCATTGGGACGCGCGTAGATGCGTGCGTGGTGGGCCTGCTGCCCGAACGCGTGTCGCGAACGATTACCGGGCTTCGAGCCGGCTTCGTGGCGATGCGGGCTCGCTGGGTCGTGCTGGGAATGGCGGCAGCCGTTTCGTTTCTTGTTCAGGGGTTGCGGATTTACGTGCATTACCTGTGCGCGTTGTCCATCGGGGTGGATATCCCGTTAATTTACTTCTGGACGTTCATCCCGCTTATCGGGGTTGCCGCGGCGATTCCGATAAGTTCGGGTGGCCTCGGGCCCCGGGAATGGGCAGCCAAATGGCTTTTCACGACGCTGCCCGGGGTCGGCGCGGGGGGAGTGGTAGCCATGGAGCTTCTGGCACACGTGACGGCACTTGCCTCAAGCCTTCCCGGCGCCGTGGCGTTTGTCCTCCGGAGGGAATCCACGCGCCCGCCTGAGCCTTCACAGGACCTCTCCACAGGATGACACTCATGTCTCCACGGACAGTCTCCATCGTGATCCCCTTGCTGGACGAGGAAGAAAGCCTCCGTCCGCTTCACGAAGCAATCACCCGGGTGGTGGATCGCGAGGGATATGTCGCGGAGATCGTGTTTGTTGACGACGGGAGCCGTGACGGTTCTTTCTCGGTTATCCGTGAACTTGCGGAGAAGGATCCACGTGTCAAAGCGGTGCGGTTCCGGCGCAACTTCGGAAAGTCAGCCGGGCTGGCAACGGCGTTTCGGGTTGCAACGGGCGATATCGTCGTGACCATGGACGCTGATCTTCAGGACGATCCGGAGGAGATTCCGAATCTCATCGCGAAGCTGGACGAGGGATACGATCTCGTTACCGGCTGGAAGGTGGTCCGCCACGACCCGATTTCAAAAACCCTGCCGTCCAAGGTGTTCAACGGGGTGACGTCTTTCATCACCGGTATCAAGCTGCACGACTTCAACTGCGGCCTGAAGGCCTACCGCCGGGAATTGACGAAAAGCATTCGCATGAAGCGGGGAATGCACCGGTTCGTTCCGGCTCTCGCGCACTGGCAGGGGTTTCGCGTGGCAGAGATTCCGGTTCAGCACCACCCCCGCAGGTTCGGAAAGAGCAAATTCGGCGCGAAACGCTTCGTGGACGGATTCCTCGACCTGCTCACCGTGGTGCTGTTGACACGCTATGTCAGCCGCCCCCTCCATTTCTTCGGCTGGGTGGGAACGTTTCTCATGGTAGGTGGCGTGGCAATTGAGGGATACATCGCGTACCTGCGGCTGGTGCACGGATGGATCATGAACCGCTATCCTCTCCTGTGGCTCGGCGTGCTGATGATTATCGTCGGCCTTCAGATGCTCTCCACAGGTCTGCTGGCGGAACTGGTGGCAAACGTGAAGGGGGATGACGGAGAGGTCTCCATTCTCGAAACCATCCGGGCGGAGGGAGTGTAACCCGACCAACCGGTATGCGCGACCCTCTCTCGTTGCGTAGACATGTCCTCCCACGCGCTTCCCAAAAGCACTCACCGCTGTGTCACCGGGCAGCCTCCCCGCGAGGGTAGAGAACGTCTTCCGTTTTCGTTGGGTCGCGTGTTCGCCTTTGCCGGGTGATATCCCTCCCGCGCGCCCCCAAACCGATGACGAGAGCCATTCGCGAGTCCGACAACCCTGCATATACACGGAGTCGACAGATGTTCAGCCTGAATGCGCGCATGGCGCGGCCGCGAATCGGCCTGCTGCCGACCGGGCACTACTACTACTGGCAGCAATTTCCCGAGCTGAGGGCCAAAGGCCTCGCCATGTACGGCAGGCTGCTGGAGCAGCTCGGAACGTTCGGGGATGTTATCGCGCCGGAGCTGGTGGACACGCCGGAAAAATCCGCCGCCGCGGGCGAACTCTTCCTCAAGGAGCGTGTGGACATCGTTCTGGTGTTCCCGTTCGGCTACACCCCGGCAATGTGCGTTGTTCCTGCGGCGCGCTCCCTGAGCGTGCCGATCCGCATCCTCAACGCCCATGAGGACGCGTCCTACGACTACGCCAAAGCCGATACGACGGAATATCTTCATCACGAGGGCGTGTGCTGCGTGCCGGAGTACGCCTCGGCGCTGCGCACGATCGGCAAATCCTTTCGCGTGCGCACGGGAGCCTTTCGCGACGGGCGGCTCTGGGATGAGATCGCCGCAGACTGCCGCGGCGCGGCCGCGGCGCGGGTGTTCCGGGCCCTCAACTTCGGAGTGATCGGCGAAACCTACACCAATATGGCGGATATGCCGGTCGACGAGCTGCGTCTGCTCAATGCAACGGGGAGGCTCCTGATTCGCCCCGAAGTGGAGGAGATCGAGGAGGCATACCACCACGCGACCCGCGCGCAGGTGGACGAGATGTGCGCGCAGTTCCGCGCAATGTACGACGTGGACGCGGGGGTCACCGATGAACACCTGCGCGAATCGGCGCGAATCGCGGTGGCGTTTGACGAGGTGATCATGCACCACGACCTGTCCGCATTTGGGTTTTACTGGTGGGGAGTGAAGGATGCGGTGACGCAACTTCGGGCCCAGGCCGCGCTTGCCGTGTCGCGCCTTGCCGCGCTGGGAAGGCCCGGCGTCACCGAGGGCGACGTGAAAACCGCGATGGCGATGAAACTGCTCGATCTGCTCGGCGCCGGCGGCATGTTCGTCGAATTCTTTTCCATGGATTTCGACGAGAACTTCATCCTGATGGGGCACGACGGTCCGAGCAACATCAACGTTGCGCAGGACCGCCCGAAGCTTTCGTTCCTCGAGGTGCACCACGGGAAATCAGGCAGCGGGCTGGGCATCGACTTCCACATGAAGGAAGGGCCGGTGACACTGGTGAACCTGACGCAGGTGGATGCCGGCGAGTCGTTCAAACTCATCACGACAGCCGGGGAAGTGGTGCCGGGGAACATTCTCTCAATCGGTAACCCGAACTGCCGCGTGCGCGTGGCGCGACCGATTCACGAGTTCATGGATGCGTGGTGCCAGCAGGGCCCGTCTCATCACATTGCACTTGGCATCGGTGATCACACGGCAGAGGTGGAAGCCTTCGCCGAGGCCATCGGGTTCCGGTATGTGAGGGTGTAGCGCGCGGGTCGTCGAGTGGCGTGGCGATAGCCGCGTTGTATCGAGACGACCACCACGCTTACGCCTTGATCGCGCCCGTGGCGATGCCTTCGACAAAATAGCGCATGGTGACCGAGAAGAGGAGGATGAGGGGAAGTGACGCGATGGCGTACCCCGCCATCAGCGGTCCCCACGAGGTGGAGTGCTGCTTCGTCAGGTACGCAAGCCCGATGGAGACGGTTTTGAAGTTATCAGCAGCCACCAGTGGCCAGATGTAGTCGTTCCAGACGAACACCACCGTCATGATGGCGAGCGTGCCGAGAATGGATTTGGAAAGCGGCAACGCGATGCTCCAGTATTGCCGGATGTCGCTCGCCCCGTCCATCTGCGCCGCTTCGAACAGCTCCTTCGGAAGCCCCGAAAAGAATGTGCGCAGGATGTACACCTCAAGCACCTGGCGCGATGCGACGTAGAACAGGATCAGCGCCCACGCGGTGCCTACAAGGCCGAGCCTCAGCGCAAGCACGTACTGGGGAATGAGGTTGAGAATGCCGGGAATCATCAGGAGCACGATCAAGGCGTAGAACAGCGGCGTTTTGCCGGGGAACTCATACCGCGCGAACACATACGCCGTCAGCGAACTCAACGTGAGACTTACCACCGTCACTACCGCCGCGACGACAAGCGTGTTGATGATATACGGGGACACCGCCTCCCAGCCTTCCACGTAATTCTGCCACTGGAACGGGGAAGTCGGATAAAGGATGTTATCGAGGAACTGGCGCAGGTCCTTCAGACTGATGCTGATCATCACCCAGAACGGCACAAGCACAAAAAACGCCGCACCTGCCAGCAATGTGAACTTTGCGGCTTCCGCACGCCTGCTAGTCAATGCCATACTGAGCCTTTGCCACGTTCACTTCCAGACCGCGCGTCTACCTCTCATGACGCCTCGTGCGTGCGGAAATACCGCATGTTGAGCACCGTCAATCCGAGTATCACAAGAAACATCACCACGCCGATGGCCGACGCATAGCCCATCTGTGCGTACCGGAAGGCGGTGTTGTACATGATGAGCCCCGGGACCGTGGTGGCATCGGAGGGGCCGCCTCCCGTCATGATGAGCACCCGTCCGTAATCCTGCACGCCCCCGATAATGCCGAGAATCAGCATCAGTTTCACCTGCCCGAGGATCATCGGCAGTTCGACCCGCACAAGCCGCTGCCACGCGCTTGCGCCGTCAATCAGCGCGGAATCGTTCAGGTCCCTGGGTATGCGTTCCAACCCCGCGAGATAGATGAGCAGGGCGATGGGGTTGATATACGGGAACCCCATGAACATGAGACTCGGCATGGCAAGGCGAGTGTCCGCCAGCCAGGTCGGACCGTCGAATGGCGAAGGAATGATTCCGAGCCCGGCCAGCGCACGGTTCAAAAGGCCCACCTGCGGGTTATAGATGAACATCCACAGGAGCATGCCCACCATGCCGGGCACCACCATCGGGATCACGAATACCATCCGGAACCAGTACTGCACGCGCTTGTTCCGCAGGTGGTACAGGACTACCGCAAGCAGAATGGACGGAATCTGCAGGACAAGGTTCGCCGAGACGAACAGGAGCATGTGCCACGAGGCAACCAGAAGGTCCCGGTCGTTCAGGAAGATTCGGCGGAAATTCGCAAGGCCGACGTAGTCCTTTATGTTCGAACCGTTCCAGTTGAAGAACGAATGATAGATCGCGCTCAGCGAGGGGTAGTACGCGAAGATTCCGATGAAGACGAACGTCGGCAGGATGTACACATACAGCCGCGCGCCGTAGTACCATGGCATGCGTCCGTCGCCGGACGTACGCCCGTGAGCAGCACTGTCCATCGAGAGGACCGCTTCTGAAAGGGAATGGCCTGCGTTGTGTGCGCAAAGAAATATGGCAGGACTGCGTTCCCACTGACAAGGCAAGGAGGATTGCGACTGAAGGGAAAACCGGAGAGACGCTTACTCCTGCTCTGATCCGTTGTTCCGGACGGGAGGGCTGAACTTCCGTTTGATGTAGACGTACGTATCGCGGTCGAAGGGGTTCATGGAAAGAAGCTGCCGGACGTACACGCCCAGGGGAACAGAGGCGGGCTCACGTATCAGGGGCAACAACAAGAGCGCCAGAATACGTCCGCTGAAGGAGATGAGGTAGAGGGTTCGCAGGGGTGTCAGAATGAATGGCCCCCAGGTGTACGACATTCCCTGCAGTGCTTCTGCGATGGTTCCCCCGAGAACCGAGCCGAACGCGCTTCCGAACCCTGAAATGACCGCATACATCGCGCTGTACGTCGCCCGCGCATCCCGCGGCGAATACCCCATGAGCAGCCCGGTGAGCGCGATATGGTACGCCGCCCAGCCGACACCCCCCAGAATCACCGTTCCTGCAACAGGGAGAATCGCCCGCTCGGGGATGGCAGCCCAGGGAAGCGCCTGCAACGACGTGACCAGCGCTCCGAAATAGAACACGAGCCTCGCTCCCTCGCGAAGGTTGTCAATCACCCGCCCGACATAACGCGAACTGAGCACCGTCACCAGTCCCAGGATACCCACCTGGAACACGGATATCTCGAGGTAGGATAGTTTGATCTCCTCCAGCATCATGAGGCTGAACATTCCGCCGCCGATCTGCGTGGCGAAGTTGATGGAAAAGGTGAACACGATGATGGGAAGAAAGCGACGGTCCCTGAGCGGGCGGAGAACAAGCGCTGCCAGAGTCGGTGGTTGCTCCGGTACCTGTATCCGGATCCCCATCACCCCGCGATGGATGAAGATTTCCAGCCAGCCGATGAAGCCCATGAGGCAGAAGTAGACGATGAACTTGTAATACGGCGGTTCTTTCCCGAGGAACCATCCAAGCGTGATCGCCGCGGCGATGCCGAAAATGCGTGCCCACATCTGGCGGCTTCCCCAGAACGTTCCACGTTCGTCCTCGGGCACCAGGTCGCTCACCCATGAAAACCACGCCGGCGAGGCGAATGCAATCGTAAGCCTCGAGAACAGCACCAGGGTGAACATCACCCCGATGACGAAGTAATTGTGGGGAAAAAAGAAGCCGAGTGTCGGGATGACAAGCCAGATAAGGCGGCCGGGGATGGCAGTGCGGATGAGCATACGCTTCCGGGAACCGGTGCGCGCCACAAAATACGAACCGATGGGTTGCGCAAGAGTCGCGAGGGACGGAATGGCGACGAGCAGGCCGATCCAGAACGGCGTCGCACCGAGGCTGCGGAACATTCCGACAAGCGGCGCGCCGCTGATACCCTCGAAGAACACCGTTCCCAGACACCACGCCATGATGAGCTTGCGCAGCGAATCCTGCCTGTCAGCCGGCGTCAACTCACCCGGAAGAACGGAGGGCCGGTAACGGAAGAATTCCTTGAGGTCACGGAGGAGGGGTGGAAACGGCAAGGTCGAACTTCAGCCTGCGGTTACCCTGGGTGGGCGGGTGGAAGAAACCGGGAACGATGGACTATTCAAAGTTTAATAAACGGGATGGCGGGGACAAAGTGTCGGACACGCAGGACAAATCGAGGACATCGGAATGATGCCCGCGCAAAGCCTCGCCCGAAACAGGTCGGGTTGTTATTACTCAATCCTCCAGACCTGTGTTTGGCCGGGTACGAGGCTTATGGATTCGGTTCTGCCACTCGGAAGAGCGACCGTCGCTGCCGTCGCACTATCAGAATGGTTGACAACCGCGACGAAATGTCCGGAATCATCCTTCCACTGGGCGAGAACCGCATCACCGGAAAGAACACGGCTGCGGTCCCATTCATGAAACTCGGTACCGGTGTGGAACGGCCCCGACGCAAATGCGTAGATCTGCGAGGTCGCCGAATCGCGGAACCGGATCGTGAGTCGGTCGGGGTCAATCGCCGGCGCGGGGCCCCACCATGCCAGCGCGCCCCGTGCATTTTCCGCGATCACTCTACTCCCGCCTGGCGCGATGCGGTATTCCCCGACGTACCGCCCGCTGCCGCGCCAGAGCGTCTCCCGGTCCCCGGTGGAGGCGGTGTGGATGACAACCAGGCTTCGTGATCCGACGACATAGGTCACCCAGATCGGTCCGTGCTGGGCTGACACTGCCTGCAACGCGGTTTCGTCGAATCGGCTCCTGTCGTGCAGCGACACGTTGCGGCCTGCGAGATCCACGCCCCAACCGGTGACCGTGGATTCGCGTCCCATCTCAGGAAAGATGAAGGGATTCGATCCGTTCGCAGCCCACGTCTGCAGGCCTTTCCGAGGTGGCAGACCCCGCAGGACAAGGAAGGTTCGGTACGCTTCCGTGCCTACAGTCCAGTACGCCGTCGCTTGCCCTTCGTAACGATTAAGCCACCGCGTTCGCCGCTCACCGGGATCCATTTCCGAGGCGACCGCACCCGGCCGGTGCAACGCCGCTGCGCTCATCCAGCACAGGGCGCCATTTTCTAGCACTTCGGGGAGGTGCGATGCCGCGGCCGCGGCGATGATTGTGTCGGCAAGAGCCCCATACCAGGGGTGCATGGGCTCGTACCGTTCAAGCGCGGGGAGCATGGTAACCATCTTGCCCCCGCCGTCAGTGAGCTCATATCGTGTCGAAACGCCAAGGAACGGCACTGCCCCATCGGTGTACATCTCCTGCATCCAATCGATCGAGCGCACGATTGCCTCGTCGAGCGTAGTATCTTCGGTCATCTCCCGGTACCGCAGGAGGTACTCGAGCGACACTGACGAGTAGTTGCTGCACGGGCCCACACCCTCGAGAATCTCACCCGAGGCCTGGAAAATCTGGCCCCTGATCCGGTCGAACATGGCGTTCGCATCGCGAAGGTAGGCGCTGTCACCTGTCGCCCTCCAGCACATGGACATCACCGCAGTCCACACCATGCCCCTGTTGCACGCATGGTCGCAGGGCGTGTCCCGCAGGAACGCCATCGCCCGCTCGAGCATCGCCCACGAGCGGGCCCGCTCATCTTCGGGGAGCTCATCTGCAACGCAGAACCACGCGGCGATGAGGTTCTCCAACCACCAGGCCATGGCGTGGCTGCCGTAGATCGTTGCATACCGGAGTGGGGTGAAAGCAAACTCCCCCGACGGCAACTGTATTGCTTCGAACGCGCGGAAGCCCTGTCTGATCGAGCGAAGAAGATCCGGATCACGGTAATACCGGGATAGCGGCTGCGTCCGCGCAAGCGCCATTGCGCAGATGAGGTTCGCACTTGAGCGTCCCACGTAGTTCGCCCACATGTTTGCCGGCGAAATGTATCGTTTCCGCTCCCAGCGATCGAGTAATGCGACTTCCGGGCCGACCCCGGGGGAACCTTCGGGCACTGTATGCCGGACGAGTCCACGCTCCGAATCGAACTGGCCGATTTGCTGCGCGAGTGCGCTGTCGAACACTTCCACATAACGCTTGGCGCGGAGGCTGGGAGCGATTGGCGTGGCGAAGGCGAACGGGCTCTCGTGACGCTCTACCGGTCTGGCTTCCACGTGGGTCCCCGAAACGAAGGTCAGCACCATGAAGACGCACACGTGCCAACGGGCACGTGCGGCTTTCTTTTCCCACGGTAATCCGTTCATGAGGACTTCCGCGAGTTGTGCGGCGGCACACCACTGCCGATTACGAACTCGATGATCGCCCGGCCATCTTCGTAACTCGTGGTGTGACCAGTCTCCTCCCGGTAGATGAGCAGCACCTGCCCGCCGATTTTCTTCACCATGTTCGCAAGCCGCAGGACACTCCCGGGCGGGACCAGCGTGTCCTTTCCCGAGGCGGCAATCGCGACGGGCATGGTGAACCGCTCCGGGAAGAACTCTGCACTGCGCCGTTTGTACTCGAGGGGGATCTCCTTTTTCGTGCCGCCGAACGATTCCACAATCGCCGCCACGCCCTCGGGAAACTCCTCGTACTCGATAAAATTCGCCGTGCCGTTCATGCTGGCAACACCGTCTATCAGCCCGGGGTGGAGCGCGGCGAACGTCAGGCATGCGCTGCCGCCCATGGAGGCGCCGCAAATGAACACCCGACCGACCCGATGACGCTCCTTCAGAAGGCCGATGATCTGCACCACGTCCGCTTCGGCTTTCGGACCCATCCACGACGTTTTGGCCCGGTAATCCGGGGAAATGTAGATCATCCCCCGTTCCGTCGCCACGTCGCGCGCGGCGCGGCATTCGTCCCGCTGGTCGTTGACGAACTGCCACCGGTCGGACCCGTGCCCGTGCAGGGCAATGAGGACATCGTACTGCCTTCCGGGTTCGATATCGGCAGGAAGGACCTCCACGTACCGTTGCTCAGTACCATCGCACGAGGCGGTGAAGGCGATGTCGGTGGTCATCGGAGGACTCCCCTGTGGTGTGCGGGTCATCGAGTGCGGCAAAGCCGTGCGTCGAGATGACCGGCGCCACGAATGAGTCAAAGAATCGTCGTTTCGTCACGCCCCGTGGTACGGGTACCTCACGTAGTTGCCGATGCCGTGGCACACCTCGCCCAGCGGTTTCCCGCCCAGCTCGAGCGCGAACGCAAAGGGCGTCTTGCCCGGCGCGTTCAGGCGCTTCTCGCCCGGCAGAATGCCGAACTCGACTTCCGTTTCGCCCTGCGCGTGGATATGCACATTCTGCACCGGCACCGCCGCGGTCCACCCGGCGGGCAGCGCGGCAGTGAGTGTGCCGGTGGCGGAGGTATCGTCGTAATTCCGTATACGCACCGTCACCGAGAACAGCTTCCCCGGCTCGATGTGCTGCTCGTACGGAAACACCCGCGCCCAGTGGAAGTCCGCGCAACGGTTGACGTTCCGCTCGCCCACCAGCGCCTGGAACTTGGCCGGAATCTGCGCGACGGTCTCCCGGAAACCGAGCAGGTCCTCCCGTGTCACCTCGTACGCCCCCCCGTGGCCGGGGCAGATGAACTGCGGCTCGAAATCGAGCAGCGCATCGGCCGTCCGCAGGTGGTCGTCCGGGCGGTTGCGGTTCATCGGGATCAGGTTCCAGTTCAGTTTCAGCCGGCCGTTTGCGTCTCGCTGCCCGCCGTTGAAGATGTTGTCGCCGGTGAACGCAACGCGCTTCCCTTCGTGCTCCAGCATGATCATGTTGTGGTGCTGCGAGTGGCCCGGCGCGTACAGGACACGGATCCGGAACTCCTCCCATGCGACCTCCTCGTTCTCCTCGAACGCGTGATCTACTTTGATGGGCACCGGGACTGTACATCCCACCAGTTCGGATGTCGGGTGCTCAAGCAGGTTCACCATGTTCTTGTAGCACCAGAACCGCGTGCCCTCTTTGCGCTGCAGATAGGCAAAACCCGTGATATGGTCGTCGTGCAGGTGGCTCGGCATGGCCACGTCCACTTTTGTCATCCCGACGGCGCGCAATTCGGGCAATGAATGCGGCACGAACCGGTTCGATTCGTCGGCGTGGAGCACTCCCGCCACCAATCCATTCGAGTAGTTCGGCCCGTAGTCTATGAAGAGCCCCTTCCCGCTTTTCGACACAATGGCGTAGTGGCTCGCATTCGTGAACTTCGAATGGTACACGTCCGGTATGACCGCCTGCAGTTCGGCCTTCGTGATGTCCGGGACGCTGTTCGGCACCGTGCTGCCGTAGAACTCCATCCACCCGCGCATGGCCGTTTTCAGCTTGTCCATCGCCTCGGCCGGGTGCTCCACGATTGCCCCGTGAGAAGGAAACAGCCTCGCCGGGTTGAGGGTGCGCAAATACCCCATCGCGCCGATGCTGTGCTGCATGCCTTCCCAGCCGCCATAGCCCTGCTGGAAATCGTACAGCGTCTCCGCCTGCCCGTCGTCGCGGATCAGATCGCCCACAAACGCGAGCTTCTGCCCGCCGCGATCCCACACCAGCGCCACCTGCCCCTGCGTGTGGCCGGGCGCCGGGCATACCTCGAGCGTCACGTCTTTCCACGTAAACTTCGTGAAGTCCTGCAGGAACGCCGCTACGGGCACCGACTCCCGCAGGGTGAAATAGTTGGTGCGCATGTTGTAGAGATGGAAGAGGTTCCGCCGCCCCCAGAAATGCTCCGCCTCGAGGAAGTAGTGCGCCTCCCACTCGGGCACGGCGAGTTTCACGCCCTGCGCCACGGCAAGATGGTCGCCGACGCACTGATCGCGGTGGTGGTGCGTGTGGACGATCCAGTCGAGCCCGGTTACCCCGATGGCGCTCAGTTCCTTGAGCACGCCGCCGGTGCCGAAATCAATGGCGATGGCCCGGTCGCCCCGGCGGATGACATACACGTTGCAGCTGTCGTCGTACTGGAAGAAGTCGGGCAAGAGTTCGCGCATTGCCATGGGAAGCCTCCATCCGGTGGCGTTGGGATCGGCAGACGGGATGCACGTTCAACCTACCACAGGCGTCAGAAAGGCGCAACGGGTACGGTCCATCCAGCCTGCGCGGTCGTTGAGCCTGCGTATCTGGAGCAGGAAGCCTGTCGAAACGCCGTCGCGGGTTCGTCGAACGCTGCGCAGCAATCCCGCCCCCGTATGTTAGCTGAGGCCAAACGTCGTCTTCGTGTCAAGCCTTTTCGCGAAGAAGCTGCAGATTTGCACCAGGTTTTTTCGGGAGGCTAAAGAAGTGGCGCACGCGAAGGCGCGAAGGGCGCGAAGAAATGGGCGTTTTTCTCCGTAGGGGCAATTCATGAATTGCCCCTACAACCCCGGTTGGGCGCGGGTCCCTGCAACACCGTCGCGAACGGTTGGAGGGGCACGCTCCGTCGTGCCCGATTTTTGCCGCGCACGAAATACCTCCCCACACACCGGCTAAGGCAAAACGTCGTCTTCGTGTCAAGCCTTTTCACGCAGAAGTTGCAAATTTGCACCAGGTTTTTTCGGGAGGCAAAGAAGTGGCGCACGCGAAGGCGCGAAGGGCGCGAAGAAATGGGCGTGTTTTGTTGTAGCAGGGGCAATTCATGAATTGCCCCTGCAACACGGCCACGAACGTTGGAGGGGCACGCTGAGAACGCCGTGCGTTCTTCGTCGTGTCGGTTCACTACCAAAAACGGCAGGGAACCTGTGAAAAATGTAAGGGCGGCGCATGCGTCGCCCTTACGATTTGCCGTCCGGTATGGGTCCCGTGTGACCCGGATAGAACCTGATGCAGCGTGCACGGCGGCGCGGTCGCCGTCGTGCGCAACGGAGCCGGACAAACTGCCCTGCCATGGTGATTCGCAGGCAGGGGCTATCCATGAACGGCCCCTTCCTGTCGCTCTATTTTTTCTTCGCGAAATACTCCTTCGACCCCTCCACATCGGGAACAATCGTGTCCCCGCCCGGTTGCCAGTTCGCCGGGCAGACCTCACCGTGTTCCTCTGTGTACTGGAGGGCCTTCAGCAGACGCAGGACTTCTTCAATGTTCCGGCCGATGCCCAGATCGTTGACAATCTGGATACGCACGATACCGTCCCTGTCGATGATGAACAGACCGCGCAGCGCTACGCCCTCGTCCTCGATCAGCACTTCGTAGTCCCGCGAAACCTGTTTCGTAATGTCGGATACGAGGGGATACGCGATATCTCCCAACCCGCCCTTGTTTCTCGGGGTCTCAATCCACGCAAGATGACTGTATTTGCTGTCCACGCTGACACCGAGAATCTCGGCGTTGAGTTCATGGAATTGGGCCGCTGCGTCCGAGAAACCGGTGATTTCCGTCGGGCACACGAACGTGAAGTCGAGGGGATAGAAGAAAAGGACCACGTACTTTCCGCGGTAGTCCGCAAGCGACACATTCCTGAACTGGCGACCTACCACGGCTTCGGCCGTGAAATCCGGTGCTGCCTTGCCTACCTTGACCATTGGACTCCTCCTGGTGACGGCGCAGCGACTGATGCCGGGCACGTCAAACGGCACACCATTTCCGCGCCTCAAGTGCGTCATGGGGAACAACCGTGATTCCGATGGAACTAGTTCCCGGGTGCGGGCAAGGGAAGAGGGGGCCTGTGGAGGGGCACGCTGAGAACGCCGTGCGTTCTTCGTCGTATCCATTTTCCGCCGCGGCCGGGTTTTTCGAAAGGCACGAAAGGAGCTTGCCTCGCATACCGGTTGAGGCAAAACGTCGTCTTCGTGTCAAGCTTTTTCGTGAAGAAGTTGCAAATTTGCACCGGGATTTTTGGGGGCGAGGCGAAGAGAGGGCGCACGCGGAGACGCGAAGAACGCGAAGAAATGGGCGTTTTTCATCGTAGGGGCAATTCATGAATTGCCCCTGCAACCCCGGTTGGGCGCGGGTCCCTGCACCACGGCCGCAGATTATGGAGGGGCACGCTCCGTCGTGCCCGATTTTTGCCGCGCACGAAATACCTCCCCACACACCGGCTAAGGCAAAACGTCGTCTTCGTGTCAAGCCTTTTCACGCAGAAGTTGCAAATTTGCACCAGGTTTTTTCGGAAGGCGAAGAAATGGCCCACGCGAAGGCGCGAAGGGCGCGAAGAAATGGGCGTTTTTTGTCGTAGGGGCAATTCATGAATTGCCCCTGCAACCCCGGTTGGGCGCGGGTCCCTGCACCACGGCCGCAGATTATGGAGGGACCCGCTGAGAAGGCGGTGCGTTCTTCGTCGTATCCATTTTCCGCCGCGGCCGGGTTTTTCGAAAGGCACGAAAGAAGCTTGCCTCGCATACCAGTTGAGGCAGAACGTCGTCTTCGTGTCAAGCATTTTCACGCAGAAGTTGCAAATTTGTCGCAGGTATTTTTGGGAAAGGAAAGAAATGGCGCACGCGAAGGCGCGAAGAACGCGGGTGTGGGCGTTTTTTGTTGTAGGGGCAATTCATGAATTGCCCCTGCAACCCCGGTTGGGCGCGGGTCCCTGCACCACGGCCGCAGATTATGGAGGGACCCGCTGAGAACGCCGTGCGTTCTTCGTCGTATCCATTTTCCGCCGCAAACGGCACGAGGCCGGCCTTCCTCCCTCATCCCTGCTCCGCTGCGCGGAGCCACTGCCGCGTCGAGCGCGGCTTCCCTTCCCCCGGTGGTGGAAGGGAGCGCGCCGTTTTCCCCTCTACCACCGGGAGAGGGGAAACCTCCGCGGAGGCGGAGGAGGGGTGAGGGAACACGCCACCCCACCCCCACAAAACCGCCCCCGCCGTTTCACCCCCCTTGACAATCCCGTCTTCCCGCGCCACATTCGCACCCATGTCAACGCTCGGTTCACGACCCCACCATTGACCGGCGTGGCATCGTCGGTCAAACAACAACCCGCCAATACGGAGGCGGTGCCGCATGCACTCCAATATCGAAGCTCTCATCGAGGAACATGCCGCCCGTATGGCGGAAGGCATGCTCGCCGCGGCGAGAAGCGCCCGTTCGGAGGAAGACGTTCGGCACGCGGTCAACACCCTCATTGACGCATTTGTGAAAAACGCCGGGCTGAACATCCCCGGACGCCACGAATACGGCCTTGCGGGCGGGCGCATTGACTCCAAATATGGCCACGTCATCATCGAATACAAGGACCCGAAAGGTTCCGGCAAGATCACCCTGAACAAGGACGCACCCGGCAACAGGGCGGTCGTGGAACAGCTTACGAAACGCTTCCACGATCTTCAGGTTGAAGAGCACGTGGAAACGGAACGCATCCTTGGCGTCGGGTGCGATGGCGACACGCTGGTGTTCGTAACCATGCCGGGCAAGGACACCGTCGTGGTCGACCCGCAGCCCGTCACCCCCTACACCGTCACGCGCCTGTTGCGCGCACTGGTCTCACTGGGTGCCAGCGGCCTTGCCTTCACGCCAAAAAACCTTGCGGAACGTTTCGGATCAGACGGAGAAAGCGCGCAGAAGGGCATCCGCCTCATCCACGACCTAATCCACGAAACGCAGAACCCCAAAGCGCAGATCTTCTTCCGCCAGTGGCAGATTCTGTTCGGCGAGGTGTGCGGCTACGACATCCACGGCCGGAATCCCAAAATCGCGAAACTTGCGCAGCATTACGGCGTGCGGGAGGCCGACCCCGCCAAACTCCTGTTCGCGGTTCACACCTATTACGCTCTGTTCATCAAACTGCTCGCCGCGGAAATTGTGGCGTCGTTCTCTCCACTTGGCACCTCTACGCTGGAACAGATCGCCAGCGCGGCCACTCCCGAGGCGCTTCGCGAACGGCTGCGCACTCTCGAACAGGGCGGCATCTGGTCGCAACTCGGCATCCACAACTTCCTTGAGGGCGACCTCTTCTCGTGGTATCTCGACGCGTGGGACGAGCGCAGCGAACAGGCCGTCAGGGGAATGACGACCGCGCTCAAGGAGTTCGACGCGACCACGCTTAGCGTCGAACCATCCGAATCGCGCGACCTGCTCAAGCAGCTTTACCAGCAGCTTTTCCCAAAATCTGTCCGGCACGACCTCGGGGAATACTACACCCCTGATTGGCTCGCCGAACTGGTCCTTGACGAACTCGGGTACGACGGTAACCCTGACAGGCGCCTGCTCGACCCCGCCTGCGGTTCCGGCACCTTCCTTGTGATGGCGCTCAACCGTGTGAAGGCGTGGTATGCTCAGCACCGGTACGAGTGCGGCTACGACGAGAAGGAACTGCTTCGCAGAGTGCTGAACAACATCATCGGGTTCGACCTGAATCCGCTGGCCGTCATGGCGGCGCGCACCAACTACCTGATGGCAATCCGCGACCTGGTGCGACATGCCGACAGCGTCGAGCTGCCCGTATATCTGTGCGATTCCATCATGACGCCGAAAGATTTCAGTACCGCGGCGGCGGCGTTCGATTATGTGCCGGTGACTACCGCCGTCGGGCAGTTCAACATTCCCAACGAAGTGCTGAAAGAGCGCGGCACGTTCGACCGGTATGCCCGGACCCTGCACGGGTGCGTGGAAAACAGCTACTCGTTTGGCGAATTTCTGCAGCGATGCGCGTCCGAGGGCGTTCCCACCACCCAACACGAGCACCACAGGAAAGTGTACGACTCGTTGCTGGAGGCGAAGCGGCAGGATCGAAACGGCATCTGGGCGCGCATCATCAAGAACGCCTTCGCGCCGCTCTTCGTCGGAACCGTGGACTTCGTGGCGGGCAACCCACCGTGGGTCAACTGGGAAAACCTGCCGGAAGAGTACCGCAACAAGATGAAGCCGCTCTGGCAGGAGTATGGCCTGTTCACGCTTTCGGGTTCCGCAGGACGCCTCGGCGGAGGTAAAAAAGACCTTTCGATGCTGTTCGTCTATTCCGGTGTGGACCGGTTCCTCCGCAACGGCGGGAAGCTGGGGTTCGTCATCACCCAGAGCGTGTTCAAGACACAGGGCGCCGGCGACGGGTTCCGCCGTCTCCGGTTCGCCCGCGATGCCCGGACGACGTACCTCAAACCCCTCGCGGTGGCGGATTTGAGCGCTATTCAGGTTTTTGAGGGAGCCACCAACCGCACCGCAGTGTTTGTCTGCGAAAAGCAGCGCGAATCGTTTCAGTACCCCGTCAGCTACGGCATCTGGCGTGGACCGTCGCGGATCTCTCAGGATGTTTCGCTTGACGAAGCACGCTCCCTCGTCAACGTCCTGCGGGTCGCCGCATTGCCGGTTGACCCGGAGCTGCCAAACTCCCCGTGGCTCACCGCCCCGCGCCACGCTCTGAGGGGCATACTGAAGGTCATCGGCAAAAGCCCTTATGAAGCGTACGCGGGTTGCTGCACGTGGTTGAATGCCGTGTACTGGATTCGCATCCTTGGCCGGCTCCCGAACGGGGACCTCCTGATCGAAAACCTGCATGACGTGGGCAAACTGAAAGTCGAACATGTGCAGACCGTGATCGAGCCCGACCTCGTGTACCCACTCCTTCGCGGCCGGGACGTGAAACGCTGGCATGCGGAACCCTCCGCGCACATCATTCTCGCGCAGGACCCGGTCACGCGAACGGGCATCCGCGAAGCCGTGATGAAGGTGAAGTACCCCAAAACCTACGATTACCTGAAACGGTTCGAGGGCGATCCGAAGAAGCCGGCGCGCGGAACACTGAGGGGTAGGTCAGGCTACCGGCAGTATTTCAAGCCAACAGACCCGTTCTACTCCATGTACAACGTGGGGGAGTACACGCTGGCGGAGTGGAAGGTGGTGTGGCGGGAACAAAGCTCTTTCTTTCAGGCGGGTCTGTCAGAACCGAAGGGTGGGCGCGCTCCGCTCCCAGACCACAAACTCATGCTCGTCCCGTGTCGAGCGGAAACGGAGGCTCACTACCTGACATCGATGCTCAACTCCCATCCGAGCCTTCTTGCTGTGATTTCCTACGTTTTGTCAACGTCCACCTCCACTCACGTTCTGGAAAATGTCCGGGTTCCGAAGTTCGACGGCGAAAACTCTGACCACGAAACGGCCGCCAATCTGTCCCGCCTTTGCCACGCCTCCGCTGCTCGGGGCGACGCGGACACCGTGGCGACTCTCGAGGCAGAGATAGACAGGGTTGCGGCCAGGATATGGGGCATCACGGACGACGAATTGCGCGCCATTCAGGACGCGCTGGCAGAAATGGGCCTGAACCGAGCGGACGCGGAACCGGAGGATGCGGAGGAGGAATGAGGGCGCACCCTGGTGGGCTTCGCCGCCCCGGCCGCGCCGTTGCCAGCGGCGTCTATCTGGCGCGGCTGACGGCGCCGCAGGGCGTGGTGACGAGAAGGATGGTGTTGGCGAGGTAGGGTTTCGTTCGCGGTGTAGGGGCGGTTCGCGAACCGCCCCTACGGTTCCCCCGGTCGCCCGCGTCTACCCCAGCCCCACGCACTCGGGCTTGTGGCGCTCCAGCGTGGCCGCGTTGGCGTCGTGCGCCTTCATGAATGCGATAAAGTCGTCATACAGGCGTTCCGCCTCCGCGCGGTGCTGGCCGAACACGTTCCGGTCGTGGCCGGGGTCCGTTTTCGTGTGGTAGAGCTGGGGAGGTTGCGGTTCCGGAGGCTCGAACAGCATCAGCGTCCACTTGCCGTCGGTGATCGCCGGGTGGCGGCTGTGCACGAAATTGTTCCCGAGCAGCCTGATTGACCACGCGGTGATGGCGGTGGAGCGCACCGGCGAATCATCACCCCGCATCGCCGGCACGAGGCTTACGCCCTCGATCACCGGCTGTTTCGGCGCCTCGATTCCCGCCAGATCCAGCAACGTCGGCAGCAGGTCCGGCGCCTGCGCGAACACCCCGCTCCGCTGGTTGCCTTTGATCCCCGGCGCGGCGATGGTGAAGCAGTGGCGCGCGACCTCCCGGTGGAACGGAAACACGTCGAACTTATCCGGTGTGATGAGCGACTTGCCCGTCAGGTTGTGCTCCCCGAGAAACATGCCGTGGTCGGAGAGGAAGACGAAAATCGTGTTCTCGAACAGCCCTGCATCAGCCGCAACGCGCAGGCACCTGCCGATGTTCTTGCTCGTCAGCGTGCAGGTCGCCGCGTAGCGCGCGCGCATGTTGGCCAGCTCTTCGGGGGAATACACCTCCGCCGTCGAGTAGTTCGGCTGCACCATGGGCTCGCCGTCGTATTTCGGCTGATAATGCCGCCAGAGGTATTCGGGCGGGAACCACGGCTCGTGCACGTCGAAGAAATCCACCCACAGGAACCACGGATTGGCTTTCCAGTTGCCTTCGATCCACCGGCAGACATCGCCCGCCAGAAGCGACGAGTGCGCCTGATCCTCGTAGTGCGCGGTGAAGTTCGTGTGCGGTTGAATCTCCGCACATACGGGACCTTCGCCCACGCCGGGGTCCACGCGCACCTTGCGACGGTCGGATACGACACGCGCCGGAGGTTCGTTCAACCGGCAGAACGGCGCGTCGGATTCGCGCCCGCGCCGGAAGGAGAAGTGGCGCACGTGCTCCCAGAATTTCGAGCGCAGCATGTGCGTCGTGTCGGCAATGAGCTGGGTTGTGTAGCCATTTCTGCGCAGAATGTCCGGCAACGTCTGCGTGGAGGGCTCAAGGTCCTGCCAGCCGTACCGCGGATGCCCGAAACGCCCGGTCCACCAGTCGGTGCGCATGGGAATGGTGGGGAAGCTTGACACCAGCGCGTTGTCGAACGTCACCCCGCGTCGGAGGAAGTCGTCCAGCTCCGGCGTCTCCGCGAACCCGGCACCGTTGATGCCGATGTGGTCGGGACGGAATGTGTCCGAGACGATAACGAAGATGTTCGGGTGGTCAGGCATGGTATCTCCCCTTGGTGGAAAGAACAATCGAGGTGCTGGGTTGCAGCGCTTTCTGGCGCGTATAATGAATCCCCATGGCGATGCAGTTGCCGCATCCGGTCCACATTCCGGCCCGCGATCGCTGGATTCCCGCCTGCGCGGGAATGACGAGTCGCTCGATACCCTCGGGGCCACACGGTCTACACGGTGTATGCCCTCCCCGTCTTCTCGAACTCCTCACGGGTAGATGCCCTGCGCGGAAGGGTGGTGCCGCAGCACCGTGTCTCGGATGATCTTTTCCGATTCCACTCGCAACCCTCACCCTTTGAGCCCGGTCAGCGTAACGCCCTGGATGAAGTAGCGCTGCGCAAAGAAGAAGAGCGCGATGATCGGCACCACCATCATCGTGGAGGCGGCCATCAGCATGCCGTATTCGGCGCCCCGGGCATCTTTGAACATGTAAAGGCCCAGGCTGATCGGCATCAGCTCTTTCGACGTGATATAGAGGAACGGCGTGAAGAAGTCGTTCCACGAGCCCATGAACTGGAATATCGCAATCGCCGCCAGCGCCGGCTTGATAAGCGGCAGCATCACCATGCGCCACACGGCAAGGTAGCCCGCTCCATCGATTTTCGCCGCATCTTCAAGGTCATTCGGGATTGTCAGCATGAACTGGCGCAGAAGGAAGATGAAGAACCCCGAACCGAACAGCGATCCGAGGAAAAGCGGCCCCCAGGTGTTGTACATTCCCATGCTCTTCCAGATCATGAATTGAGGGATCATCACCACCTGCCCCGGAATCATCATCGTGGCGAGCAGGAGACCGAACATCACATTTCGCCCCGGCCACCGGATGCGGCTGAATCCGTACGCGATGAGCGAGCAGCTCAGGACCTGGAGAACGATGTTGAGCGCCGTGAGGATGATCGTGTTCACCACGAACCGCCCGAACGGGATGTACGCCAGCGAATCCACGTAGTTTTCTGTGTATTTGGTCCAGACCGCGCCGAGCCATGATACCCGCTCCAACGTCGCGCGCACAAGAATTCGCTCCTCCCCGTTTTTCCCGACCAGCCAGCGCTGCGGAGCGGCAACCAGTTGCTTCAGACGCAGCACATCCCGTTCCTCTTCCCTCCGTTTGGCGAATTGCCACGGCGCACTTTTCCAGGTCTCGGAATTCAGCACGGAAGGGTCGGCGGAAACCCAGATACCCTCCGGGGTGAACACCTGCACGCGCAGCCGGTGGAACGATCGGTCTGATTTGTAACTGATTTCCACGCGGCGCAGGGTTTCCACCTGAATGGGCGACGGAAAAAGCGCTTCGTACGCCACTGCGTCCCGCTGGCGAAAGTCGTACGCAACACGCCGCAACGGGCGCGATTCGAAGGAATCGAGCGGCGCGAAACCGGCACCACGGGCTTCCCTCCACAGGCTTACCGAGTTGGCGACCGGGTGGTCGGAAAGGTCCTTGTCCTGCACGGTAATCGGACCGAGCCCGAAGAACTGCTCGGTCGTCTGTCCGCGCCAGGTGAGCTGGTACGGGGAATACTCGACCTTCGGCGGGATCTCAGGAATCCATTCCGGCGGGAGTACGAACATCTCCCTGTCGGCTTTGAAGCTTGTCGTCAGAAGCCAGAAAAACGGCAGGCTGAACACCACCCCGCCGGCGACAAGCACCGCGTGGATTGCGAGCGTTCGGAGTATTCGAGATGTGCGTTTTTGGGTCATCCCTCTGTGTTTCCCGATAGTACACGCTGCTTCATTCCGTGCTCGGTCGGTAGACCGTCGGACATGCCGCGGTGATGTCACCCCGACTCACGTCTCAAAGGTCCCGCAGCCGCAAAGGAACGCTTGTGATCTCCGGAATAGTCAGAAGCCTCGAGTCATTTGTGTAGAGCACTGCATCCAGAATCCGTGCAGTAGCAACGACGATCGCGTCCGGAACCCTGAGTTTGTGCTTTCTCCGAAGCTCGATGGTTGCGTCCTTCACCTCGCTTGACAACGCCTCAACTCCAACACATTGGAGAAATTCTCGAGCTACAGCCGCCTCGTCCGCCGACAAAGAGGGGTAAGAAAGAACCTCTATTTCCGTAATCACCGACACGCGGCAATCACACACTGGCAACGGTTCCGCAAGGCGGCCTCCCAAGGAGTAAAGAACAATGTTGGTGTCCAATAGCGCTACCATCACCATTCCTCACGCGTTCGCGTCTGGTAGGCAAGGGGATCCTCTTTCAGAGTTATGGAACCGTTGAACCGTGCGAGGTCAACCGGCCTGCGCGGCCTTTTGCGCCGTCCAGAAGAGATGACCAGGAGCACCTCCGCGTCTCCAACAGGTACGGTGTGAGGCACACGCACCGTGAGAGTCCTGTCTCGCGGGATTTTCACTTTGTAGCGTATTGTTTCCATACGGCATCTCCCGTTCTTTTCCTACTTCCCTCCGCCCTCATAATGTACCCACCTCGGCGCGAGCTTGAGTTGCACCAGCGTCAGCCCCAGAATGATGACGAACAGAATCCACGCCATCGCCGAAGCGTACCCCATGCGCAGGTACTGGAACGCGTTGTTGAACAGGTAGTACACGTAAAAAAGCGTGCTGTCCACCGGACCGCCGGAGGTCATGATGAACGCCTGTGCAAAGATCTGCAGCGTACCGATCACGCCCATGATCAGGTTGAAGAAGATGTAGGGGCTCAACATAGGCAGGGTGACGTGCACGAACTGCCTCCACTTCCCCGCGCCGTCGATCTGCGCCGCCTCGTAGAGGTGGTCTGGAATCCCCTTCAACCCCGCCAGCCAGATGATCATACTTGATCCGGCACCCCACAGACCCATCACGATGATGGCGGGCTTCGACCAGTGCTCGCTTTGCAGCCAGAGCGGCTGGCCCAGCCCGACGTATTCCAGGATGATGTTGAGGATCCCGTTCGTCGGATGAAGCACCCAGATCCAGAGGATGGAAGACGCAACCGTCGGCACGATGGCGGGCAGATAGTACACCGTGCGGTACCACGACATTCCGCGGACATTGCTGTTCAACAGCATCGCCACGCCGAGTCCAACGGCCATTCCGAGCGGCACGCCAATCATCATGTAAATCGTGTTCCCGAGCGATTTCCAGAAGATCGGGTCATTGGTGAACAGCTCGCTGTAGTGCTTCAGACCCACCCAGCGGGCCGGGCTCAACATGTTGTATTCCGTGAAGCTGAGCACGATGGAAATGATGAACGGCCCCACCGTGAATATGAGAAACCCCGCCAGCCACGGACTGATGAAACCCAGCCCCGCCACGAGGTCGGCACGCCCCATGCGGCCGAGATGGAGCTTTTCGCGGCTGTAGAAGTAACCGGCAGCGCCTCCGCCCGCAACCAGCAGCAGCACCACCAGCGCCAAAGCGGTCCAGTTTACGGGCTCACCCGCCGACGAGCTGTACAGCCGGTCGAGCTCCTGTTGCACCGTGGCGGCGCCCGCATCCGCGGCTTCTTTCGGCGTGAGTTTGCGGTACGTCGCCATGTTGGTCGCGCGCTGAATCTCATCCCAGAGCAACTGCGAAGCCGGTGTCACGTCACGAAAATCAGAGAACTCCATCATCGCGAAATACTGGGAGTACCCGTCCTTGAGCCGTTGCGGAAGGTCGGGGTTCGCGTCGAGGAACTCTTCCGCAAGCTTTCGGCCGGTCTCCCTGTTCGCCGGGATGCCCATCACATAGGGCCTCCCGCGGCTGCGGTTGAAATTCATCCGCGTCCGCTCAACCAGTCGCACGGTCTCATAGTTGACCATGTGCCGGATGAACCGCCACGCGATGTCCGGGTGCCGTGCATTCCGGGGAATCGCCCACGAGAACCCGCCGGACCAGGTGGTTGGTTTGCCACCTTCGGGAAGAGGAGTCAGGTAGACACCGAACTCGAGGTCGGGCTTGTAGCGGGCAATCGCGCCCAGCATCCCGTCCGTTTCCACCTTCATCGCGAGAAATCCGGTGAGAAACGGATCGAGAAACTGGCCTTGGAAACTCGAGCTGAATGCTTCCACCCGGGGACGGCCTCCGAACATGTCGTAGAACCAGTCCATCCACTCCAGCGCCTCGACGATGCGCGGATCGTTCAGCGTGCAAGTCCGTCCATCCGGGCTCATGAACTTCCCGTGGTTCTGCCACGCGTACATGTGCAGCCACACATTGCCGTACACAGGGATGAAGCCAATCCGCCGGAACTTCCACTCCGCCGGCGGCTTCATCTTCCCCTCGCGGCTGATAATCCCCGATTCGAGCCCCTTCTGCGTAACGGGAAAGCGATACGAGTTCACCATCCCGCTTGTCCATTCCGGTGGCAGCACGAGATGCCGCGGATCGTCAAGCATGCGCGCACGGGCTTCCACGTCGGGCATGCCCAGCAGCAGGTTGAACACCTCCACGTCGCGCCATGTAGCTGGCGGAATCAGGTTCCCGTCCGCGTCGAGCAACCCGGCGTTCTCCAGCGCATCGTTCACCGCAAGCCGCAGGCTGAAAAGCCCCAGTTCCCGCCACGTGCGCGGGGGCGTCGGCACGCCCGCGGAATCCACCAGCCCTACGCGCCGGAACTCCGCGAAGTTGTAGTAGAGTGCGCGCGCATCCGTCCCGTTCGGGATCGCGTACACCTTGCCCCGGAACACCGTTTCGTTCCAGCACGCCGTGTAATACTCGCTCTTGCGTATCGCGTCCGGTGCCGTTGTGTCCTGGGCGGCAAGCCGCCCGTCCAGCGGCAGAAAGGCATCGCGCGCCGCCCAGCTCGACACGGTGAAACGGTCCTGGTTCATCACATCCGGCGCGGCGCCACCCACGATGGCGGTCAGCATCTTCTGCGGGTTCTGTCCCCCGCCGGAGGGGCTCGTGGACACCCGCACCCCGGGGTTCGCCCGCTCGAATGCCTCTACCGCCGCGAAAAACCCGACCTGCCCTTCCCCCTCTCCAATACCCCACACCACGAGCGTCGTATCGCCGCTGGACGCCCACGACGTGGAGAACAACAGGCAAATCAGAAGAGCGCGGAAGCAGTACACCATGGCCCTCTCTTGACCGGAAGGAAATTGCGTGCGTTCATCATTCGACTGAAATATGGCACCTCGACCGCGCGCGCGAAAAGGGCATTCCCGTGAAAGAACCGTTCGATTCCCTGCTTCACTCCGGCCGCACCTTCGTCATGGGAGTCGTGAATGTCACCCCCGATTCCTTCTCTGACGGCGGCAGGTTTCTCTCCCCCGAAGCCGCCATCGCCCACGCCTGCCGCCTCATGGACGAAGGCGCCGACCTCCTTGACATCGGTGGCGAGAGCACCGCGCCGGATAGCCCCCCCGTCGACGCGCAGGAGGAATGCCGCCGCATCCTGCCTGTCCTTGAGGAATGCGCGAAACGCGGCTTCCCGGTGTCGGTGGATACCTACAAGTCCCCCGTCGCCCGCTGCGCCCTCGCCCACGGAGCCGGCATGATCAACGACGTAACAGCCCTCCGCGGCGATCCGACACTTGCTGACGTGCTCGCCGGTTCCGACTGCGCCATCGTCCTCATGTTCGCCAAGGACCCGACACCCCGCACCACGCCAACCGTGCGCGTATACACCGACGTCGTGCGGGAAATCTCGGAGTTCCTGGCCGAACGCGTGGCGTACGCACGAACCCGCGGGATCGCTGCCAGCCGCATTGTACTCGACCCCGGCATGGGCGCCTTCGTCAGCGCTGACCCCGGACCGAGCCTGGAAATCCTCCGCCGCGCGGGCGAGTTTCACACACTCGGACACCCGCTCCTGATCGGCGCATCGCGGAAAAGCTTCATCGGAAAGGTTCTCGGTGGCCCCGGGCAGCCTCTCCCGGTGGGCGACCGCCTCGAAGGCTCCCTCGCCTGTGCCGCCATCGCCGCCTGGCACGGGGTCCAGATCATCCGCGCGCACGACGTCCGCGAAACCGTCCGCACCGTCCGCATGGTGGATGCTATTCGCGTAGCGGACGCTGTCTGAATGGCGCCTCACCCCGGCTCTGCTTGACGCGCCGCGTGGAGGGGCCCGCTTCGTCCGACCCTTTCTTCACAGCGCAACCACCGGCACATTGCCTTCATTCTGCGCGTGAATTTGTTACTATTCAAAACAGCAGAGTATCTTGAATCAAGGACGTACACCAAGGCGGACCCGGAAGGTTCGAAATGCCTGAATTGTCTCGTTTCTTCGGGATTACCGGAGGATGTACTACAGCGACCATGAACCTCCGCACTTCCATGTCTTTTACGGTGACTTCGAAGCTCTGATCGAAGTCGGAAGCCTCCACGTATTTCGGGGCTCTTTACCGCGGCGGGCATTTGCAATGGTTGTGGAATGGGCAATCATCCATCGAGAGGAGCTTGTCGGGGCGTGGCAGTCTGCCCGGCGCGGCCTTGAGGTGCCACCGATTGCTCCCTTGGATTAGGAGCTTGGTCAATGAGCATGCAGAGGATCAAAGCGGTTGAACCTCTGGACGGGTTCAAACTGAAACTGACCTTGACTGACGGGTCGGTCATCGAACGAGATGTTTCCCGTCTGCTGGTCGGAAAGGTGTTTGAGCCTCTTCTCGCCAGCCGCACTGAGTTTTGTCGTGTTCGTGCGGAAGCTGGCACCGTGGTCTGGGAAAACGGTGCGGACCTGTGTCCGGATGTACTGATCTGGGGAGGGCCGCCGCCACAGGACGAACGCCCCGGCATTGCCAACCCGCCAGTATCAGAGCTGAAGCCCGCGTAGAGGTGGCTGATCTGTCCTATGCGTCCCATATGACCTGTGAGCACGACAGGGAAAGGCACCGCCCACCCCGGTCATCGAGTGGCGAACGCCGCGGAGGTTTCTCTCCTGCGGCGTCCGTTGTATCGAGATGACCGCCCCGTTCACCCCCACCGCGCATCATTCGGGCATACCATCCCCCACTGCCCGCGCAACTCGTCCATCGTCCGCATGATGGCAAGCGATTCGTCCAGCGGCATCACCGCGCTCTCGGTCTTGCCCTCTCGGAGGCATCGCATTACTTCCTGCGCCTCGAATCGGTACGGCGTCCCCTCGCACGCCAAGTCAATCCGCACCGGATCCTTCCCCGCTTCCGTCAGAACAAGCGTCTTCGGGTTGAGGAAGGACGGTTCCATCGTCAACGTGCCTGCACTGCCGGCGATGAAGGCACCGCCCGGCACCCGTGTCCGCACGCCGAACACCGCGCTGGCGATGCGCCCGTCGTCATAGCCGTAGCATACCGACGCCTGTTCGTCCACGCCGGTCTCCCCGATATGCGCCACACCGGTCACCCGCCGTGCCTGCCCGAACAGCATGGAGATGTACGACATCGGGTAGATGCCGACATCGAACATGCTGCCTCCCCCGAGCGCCGGATTGAGAAAGCGGCTCAGCTTCGTTTCCGGGGTCATGTCGGTCCAGAACCCGAGGCTTGCCTGGATCAGTCGCGGTTCGCCGATTGCACCGCCGGAAACAAGCTCCCGCACCTTGGTCGTCGACGGAAGGAAGCGTACCCACATCGCCTCCATGAGAAACAGCCGCTTCGACCGCGCCAGCCTGATGAGCTCCTCCGCTTCCCGCCCGGTGATGGTGAATGCCTTCTCGCACAGGACTGCTTTGCCCGCGTTCAGGCACAGGACCGCGTTGTCGTAATGGAATGAGTGCGGAGTGCCGATGTAGACGACATCCACGTCCGCATCCGCCACCAGTGCTTCGTACGACGCGTACCGCCGCGGGATACCGAACTCGTCGCCGAACGCATCCGCGGTCTGTTGGGCGCGGGAACCGACGGCGAGGATTTCCGCCTCATCCGGCAGCTCTTTCAGCCCCTGAGCAAACTTGTGCGCGATCTTTCCCGTGCTGAGAATGCCCCAACGAATCTTCCCCGTCATATCACGTGTCTCCACCGGCAGTTATCTGCATCGCGCAAGAATGCGCTCCATGTTCTTGCCAAGCATCAGCTCCAGTTCTTCCTCGGAACAGCGCGAGTAGCACATCCACCCGAACTGCGGGATCGGGTCGCGCATCGGGGCGTCCGTCCCGAAGAGCACCTTTTCCGCTCCGACGTGCTTCACCATGTATTCGATGATGCGATAGGTCACCGGCGTCAGCGTGATTTCGAGGTAGACGTTGTCCCGCTCCTTCACCAGCGGCAACCGCTCCCTCGCAGTGGGGTAATCGCCTCCCGAATGCGCAAGCAGGAAGCTGATCTCCGGATAACGTTTGCTGATATCGGCCACCTCGTTGATGAAATTGCCGCCCGACGAATGGAGCAGACAGAACAACCGGTGCTCGTTGCCGTAGGCATACCACTGGTCGTACCGCGGCGAGTTGTACGGAATCCGCACCCGCGGATTATACGGCTTCATGCCCTTGAAGCCCCATTCCTCGTGGGCCAGACGCATCCAGCGGTCGAACTCCTCGGCAGTGAGATAATTCGGGTCGAGCGTCGCATACCCGATGATGTCGTCCGGGAACTGATCCATGGCGTCCTTGAGGATGACGTTCCCCTCCTCGCAGTCGGCGAATATTCCCATCCAGGAGCTTATGGCAACTTTGTCAATGCCGAGCCGCCGGTTGCGGCGGATCATGTGCTTCGCATCGCTTCGTGGCATCGGCATGTACCCCACGCCGCGAGCATCGTTGTGCGACATGTGCGCGTGCGAGTCGATCACCGTGATGTGCTCCAGCGGCAGCCCTTCCTTCACGCGGCTCAGGATGGGCCCGTCCGTTCGCGCCGGGTACTCCTCAGGCAGCCGTTCCAGCCGCAACAGCCGAGCGAGGTTGCCCCCCGCGATAAGCTTCCGATCCGCCTCGCCAAGTTCCGCGTAGTCCACGAACGACTTGGCTGCGCCCATGCTTTTGAGCAGCGCATCCGTGCCAAAAAGCAGCCGTTCGGCGCCGTATCGCTCGGTGAACTCCTCCAGCGCGTAGTTCGCCTGAAACGTGGAGAACTCGATATGCACGTTCGGGCATTTGTCCATGAGCGGCAGGATGTTCCGCGTGCTGGCCCACGAACAGCCCGTCATGAGGATCGGCAGCCCGGGCCGCCGCGATGCGATTTGAAACAGGTCGCCGTACGACGTCTGATCAATGCCGATGGAGAGGAGGATCTGCTCTCCCGCCAGCGCATCCAGCAATTCACCGCAGATGTACTCTTCCAGCAGGTAGTTCTGCGAGCGCGGCGCCATACGGACGGCCCTCACCCCGGCGGCCAGCATCTCTTTCACAAGCCGTTTCGGCGGCGGCATTTCCCCGCAATCATGCGGCAGCACCACCCAGCAGGGGAACAGCCGCGGATTGCCGGAGATCGCCTCCATGAGCATCCGGTTGCCATACGCCGGGTCATACTCCCGCGCCACGTTGTGATACACAAGTGCCCCGTGAATGCCGCACCACGCCATTTCGTCGAGGAGTGTCTCCAGTTTCCACGACACTTCCTCGTCCTTGGGACCCATTTTGCCGAAAGACGCCAGCGCGTCCAGATACATGATTCCCTGCATGGCTATGCCTTCCCTTCAAAAAGCCGCGGACAGGCGGATGGATTGCATTCATGAGAATACGGCGCAGCGGGCCGCGGAGACAACGCAAAGGGCCGCCGCCATTCCGGCACATGACAGATGAGGTAACGCGTCGTCTTCGTGTCAAGGGTTTTCGCGAAAATGGTTCAGTCGGGGTACGGTTTTTTTTCCGGGGACGGTTGGGAAATGTGGCGCGGTGGACTGCGCGGCGTTCCGATCTTGCCATACCGCGGCGCCGGCCGTACTTTTTTCATAGACCACTTGGGTGCCCCGGTAGCTCAGTTGGATAGAGCACAGGTTTCCTAAACCTGGTGTCGCTGGTTCAATTCCAGTCCGGGGTACCAGCTTATCTCTCGCCGTTATCCTCGCTCTGCCACCAGTTGTTTTGAAACAGCCACGAACGTCCGGCTGATCGCGGCGCCGCAGGTTTTCTCGTAGAACGCCACCGGTCCCACCCAGGGGATGACGGCTTCCGCGTGTCCCTGTGCCGCCAGATCGCGCAGACAGCGTTTCAGCAACGTGCCGCCGATGCCGCGCGTGCGCTTTTCCGGATGGGTGCCCATGGGACCGAACCATGCCATGCCGGGGTTGTTTGCGTCGTACGCGGCAAACCCGATCACGCGTGCGCCCTCAACGGCAAGGTGGAGGCTGATTGGTTCACGTAGAAAGCAGTGTGCGACCTCGGGCGTCCATGAGGGGAACTGGGTGCGGACGAATTCGAGCGCGTGGGAGAGATCCGTTCGGGCGGCGCGGATGACGCGCACTCCCTGCGCGGCCAGCCGGTCCTCTTCCTCATCCGTCCGCCAGTCTGCCGTGGTCAACGGACAGGCCATGTTCACGCGCTGTTCACCTTCGACGTACCCCCGTTGCGCGAGGAACGCACGGGCCTCCGCGTACCGTGGATCCACACCCGGCATGGTGTAATTGGGCACTGAATCCGCGATACTGACCGACCGCACCCCCCGCCGCGCCATCACCCGCTCGATCTGGTCAAAGAGTTTCGTCGCGATGCCTGTTCGGCGGTGGGTCTCCGCCACGGCGAACCATTTGAACCATCCCCGCACCGGTGCATGGGATGGACGCGCCACGCCATGCGCGAACCCCACCAGATTACCCCCGTCAATGGCGCAGAGGGTGAGCGCGCTGTCGTAATCCGGGTCGGCGAAGGCCTTTTCTTTCAACCAGCGGGGAGTGACGTGGTCGTGTGGCAGCGAGTCGTCCAGGAGTTGGGCAACCGGAACGATATCCCGCGGTTCAAGGGGACGGATGTAAAGGCCTGGATGTCGCATCGGAACGGACGGCTCAAAGACCCTGAACGACAGGTGGCGCGGCTCTGGCTAGCACTTGTTCTGGGGCCATTCAGGCGGACGCCACTTATTACAAGCCTTGCAGCCAGAGGCCCCGCAGGCCGGCTTCTATTTGCTCGCGATGGGTGGCAAGGTAGTTCTCGACGGTGGCCTGTTGATCCGGAGTGAGAATACGGCGCGCCTGTGACCAGCCGTCGTCAAACAGGGCTTCCACGCGCATGCGGCGGACCACCGGGTCGGAGATTGTCAGCAGCGTCGCCAGATCGCCGGTGTACACCTTTGCCAGCGACTTCATCTGCGCCTTCTGAGATGCCGTGAGGTCGAGTTGCCCCATCACGTCGCGAACCATCGGGTCGCTGAGGTAGTCGGTCCAGTTCTTCCGGAGAGTGGCGACGGTTGAACGCGAATCCTGCAGCTTTTTCCACTGTTCCCGGGTCAATACGGCGCGGATGCTGTCGCGGAGCGCATCGGCGGCAGCGGGTGCCGGGTCCCTGCGGCGGGCAGGCGAGTATCCGACCGGAGCGGCGGAATCGCCGGGGGTGCTCTCGCGCAGCCTGCGGTATAACCGGGCGATGTGTTCCTGCTGGACGGAATCGAGCTCAAGGTCCGCGAGCACCTTCTGGCCCACCACCGAAGCCGCGAGGCCGGGAAGGGACAGGGTATCCGCGTGGGCGCGTTCGAATGTGACTTCCCGGAAGGTGCGGGCAACGGAAAACAGGCGTCGCACCGATTGGGTTCCGGCAACGGCCAGAGCGCCTGCTATTGCTATCGCAAGAAAAATCAACGCTTTCCGCATTACGCCTCACTGCCGCCGGTCGGTAGCCCTGTCCGTTCGATCACGCGGTTCAATCACCCGCACTTGGTGCTCGCCGGCACCTTCTGGATACTTAACGATACGGACTCAGAAGAACAGTTCCCAACAAAGCAGGGCTTATGCCGGTTTCGAAAAGCTCACCATTGGCGACGTCGGACCGCATGCGCGAAGAGGCGGCTTCGATCACGCATGTCACGAATATCGGCATCGTGATGAACGTGATCATGACTCTGGCAAAGATACTTGCCGGGTGGGCGTTTGGTTCCATCGCGCTGGTTGCCGACGGAGTGCACTCGCTTTCCGACCTTGCCACGGATGCCCTCGTGATCGTCGGAACGCGCGTGGGGTTGCGGCCGGCGGATAAGCGCCACCCGTACGGCCACGGCAAGATCGAGACGATCAGTGCCCTGCTCATCGCCTTCGCGCTGGTGTTTGTCGGCGCGCGGATTTCGTTTGTGGCAGGGCGGGAGATGTACCTCCGCCACCACTCCTACCCCGGCGTCTGGGTGCTCGTGATTGCGGCCATTTCGGTGGTGGGCAAGGAGTGGCTTTTCCGGATTACGCGCAGGGTGGCGCTGGCATGCAACAGCGCCGCAGTGTTCGCCAACGCATGGCATCACCGTTCGGACGCCCTCGGGGCGCTGGCCGTGGTGTTCGGTTCCGTGGCCGGGATGATGGGCTGGGGCCACGGCGACCAGGCGGCCGGGGTGGTGGTGGGAATCATGGTGGTCGGCGTGGGGCTGAAAATCGGCGTGGACGCGCTGGTGGAGCTTTTCGACGTAAGCGCGGACGTCGAAACGGTAACTGCTCTGGAACAGGCAATTTCGGGTGAGGAGGGGGTCCGCGCGTTTCACCGGCTGCGCAGCCGTCTTGTCGGCCGGGAGATATTCGTGGACGTACACATCCTGGTTGACCCGGCATTGAGCGTGGTTCAGGGGCACAGGGTTGCCGATCGCGTGGAAGAAGCCATCCGATCATCCATGAAGCGGCCGGCGAATATCGTCGTCCACATAGAGCCCGACCTTCCCGAGCTTCGCGCGGTGAACCCGAACAAATAACCTTCCATCGCCGCGCTGCTCCTTCGTCTGAGCTTTCCCGCGTGACGCTTTTCCGACGCCACCACCTGTGGAATTGGTTCGGTGGCGGGCATGCGATATACTTTGTTGCATGAAAAACTGCTCGCGGAGTACGGCAAAAAATGCCGGAACCGCCGGCCCCATTGGAAAAGGAGCCTCACCGTGGCCAAAATTCCCGTTGCGATTCAGATGTACACGCTGCGCGAGGACTGCAGCAAGGACTTCGTCGGCACGTTGAAAGCCGTCGCCAAAATCGGGTACGCCGGCGTGGAACTGGCGGGGATGTACGGCGTTGCGCCGAAGGAACTCGGAAAGATACTGGATGACCTCGGCCTGAAGCGCGCGGGCGGGCACTGGGGTGTCGAGCCGCTGGAGAAGGAATTCGACAAGACGGTTGAAGACGTGAAGGCGCTCGGGTCGTCGTTTGTGACGATCCCCGGTCTTCCGGGCAGCTACACTGAGGACGCCGAAGCGTGGAAGCGCACCGCCGCGCTGTTGTCAGGGATCGGCCAGAAACTGCTGAAGGAAGGCATACAGCTTTCCTACCACAACCACAACCACGAGTTCAAGCTCTTTGGTGGAAAACACGGCCTGGACATTCTGTATGAAAACAGCGATCCGAAGGCACTCCACGCCGAGATCGACACCTACTGGGTGCAGTATGCGGGAGTTGACCCGGCCACGTACATGAAGAAGGTCGCCAACCGCCTTTCGCTGGTGCATATCAAGGACATGGCGGACGACGATATGAAGTCGTTCGCGGAGATTGGCAACGGGATTCTCGACTGGGACGCGATTTTCGCCGTGGCGAAGGAAGCCGGATCGAAGTGGTTGATCGTGGAGCAGGATTCGTGCAAGCGTCCGCCGCTGGAGAGCGCGAAAATCAGCTTTGAGAACCTGAAAACGATGGGCGCGGTGTAGTCAACCGGATGGTGTTCACTTGCCACACACCGGTTTCGTGCCTATCTTTTTAGCGGCATTCTTTGAGAAACAGGGGCTGTAGCTCAGCTGGGAGAGCGCCTGTCTGGCAGACATGAGGTCACGGGTTCGATCCCCGTCAGCTCCACCATATGACAATACGGGACTTGCGAGCGTTCGTGAGTCCCGTATTCCGTTGACATCGTCTTCACGCCACGGTTACGGAGTTCTGCGCCGTTTCGCCCCGCGAGTTGACCACCTGACTGATTCGAGGTCCACCCCGCACGTTCGACGGGTTTCCCCCGCGGCACGCGCCCGTTTCGGAAACCACCGTACGATCTGACAACTTCATCCCGCCATTCCCCACAAAACGGGCTCCAGTGGAACAGGAGGAACGCGCTTCATGTCCCTGATCATCATCATCGGCCGCGGCCACGGTGGCACGCGGGCCATGTCTCAGACGCTTGTAGACAGCGGCGTATACATGGGTGAGCCGCTGAACGATTCGTACGACCTCGTGCCGCCGCAAGCCATGTACGACGCCTGCCGCGTGATGGCCCGACATGTGAAATGGCACGGCGGGTTCAGGTGGGATTGGTCGCAGTTGCACACGATGGACATCCCGGAGGAATTCACCGGGCTGATCCAGACGTACCTGAAGTCGGTTCTGGAAAGCCCGGCACCGCGTAAGGGCTGGAAAATCCCCGAAACGACGCTGGTGTTCCCGTGGATCGTGCGGATGTTCCCCGATGCGAAGTACATCTTCTGGATTCGTGACCCGCGCGACAGCATTCTCGGCGGACACGTTACCGACGACCTTTCCGATTTCAACATTCCGTATCCCCTCACGGAAGATGAACGCCGCCGCCGGGCGATTTCGTGGAAGTACCAGTACGATCTGGTGAAGGCGACACCGAAACCGGCGCACTGGATTGAGGTGCGGTTCGAGGACTTCGTGCTGAGGCAGGAGGAGACGCTTCCGCGGCTGGAGGATTTCCTCGGGATGAAGCTGGCAAAGATTCCGGTCCGCCCGGAGGCGGTGGGCCGCTGGAAAACGGCTGAAGGGCCGCACACGTTCGATTTCTTCGAGCCGGCGTTGGTGGAATACGGGTATGAGAAGGGGTAAATAACACCCTGCGCCAGAACGCGCACACGCCGTCACCCCGTCGTGCGGCAGTAATGGGTCGTACGGGACGGATGGGACACATCGGCGGGGCGGGGACCCGACGGAGCGGGTCCCTCCAGAGGTTGCAGCGCCCCGGTGGCAGGGGCGTTACCCGCTCACGTACAACCGCACCTCGTACCCCTTCATGGGGGTGATCCAGCCTTCATCAATGCGCGTAAGCGGCGCGGAAGGCTCGCAGACCGGGCGCATCTTGCTCACATCGAGCCAGTCCACCCCGGTGATGATGGCCTCCTGATCAAACGGATCCTCGTTGGCAAGCACCAAAAGGGTGCCGTCCCCGGCGCGGCGGCAGATGTGTCCGATGCCGAGCGCCGTCGCTGGGTAGGCGCGAGTATCGGCCACCACACGCACGGAGAACACTTCCCCGCCAATGAGGTACGCATTCAACCGGCTGATTTCCGACACGACCTGCATCACCGTGTCTACGATCTGCGCGGGACGATCTTCGTACGATGATCCCCACCAGAGGAGCCCCGTCCCGCCGTGCAGAATTGCCTGCCACGCCATGAAGCGGCTCTCTTCCAGCGTCGGGTAGACGGGCGCTTCCGCCTTTTTGCGCTCCGGGTAGAGATTGTTCCACGAGAAGGCCTGCTCCACCATCCACACCTCTTTGTTCGGCGCGACCGCCCGGAACCGGTCGATATCGAGACCGATGTGGTGAACCGGCTTTTCGATGCGCGGCGGGACAGGGTAGGCGTCCACCGAGACGATGTCGAGGGAGGACACGCACCGGGCGAGGGTGAGTTGGTTGGCGCCGGATTCGTTCAGCCAGAGCGGACGGCCCGGATCGATTGACCGCACCAGCGCGGAGCCCCGCGCAAGACCGTGCACGACCGCATCGAGGCGCTCCTGAACGGATTTCTGATCCTCGGGGGAGAGCGACCAGAGTCGCTTGGTGGCCCAGTTGGTCGGCTGCCGGTGGGCGTGCCAGATGGCTTCATCGGGCGCTTCCCATACCGCGAGGGCGGGGTGGTCGGCAAGGGAGCGAATGCGCTCGGCGAGTTCTGCGCCGTCGTCTTCCGGGGCGAGTATCATCGGAACGGGCACCCAGCCGAACATGCCCCATCGGTGCGCGGCGTCGAGGTGTTCCCGTGCGCTGCAGCAGACGAGATTGACACCGGCCTTGCTCCACGCGGCCCATTCGTCGTCGTTGCGCGGGCGTTCGTACATGCCAAGGGTGAAAAGCGGGTGACCGTTGCGTCGCAGAACCATGGGTGACCCTCCCTGAAGTGGCGGTTTCGCGGATGTGTGTTGATGGTAGCACGATGCCGTTGCTGCCGCAACGCCTGCACGGGAGTGACGCGGCATGGACTGGCGGCGAGGCAGTCGTCAAGACAACAGGATGCGGTGGCCAGCGTGGCGGTACGGCCTGAGATGACCGTGGCGCACGGGAACATGCCCTCGGCACGGGAGAGCGTGACGTTCGCCCGTGCCACCGATGACGCGCTTTCGTATACTATTGGTGACAAAAAAAGAGGGGTTCGCCGTGGTCTCCATGGAGCAGATTGAGGAGTTCGGCCGCAGGATCGGGGAGCAGTTCAAGCCTGAACGCGTGATTCTGTTCGGTTCGTACGCGTACGGAACGCCGACGCCGGATTCTGACGTGGATTTGCTTGTGATCATGCCGTGCACGAAAAAGCCCGCGCACCATGCCGCGGAGATACGGCTCGCATTGTCCGCGGGGTTTCCGCTGGATCTGGTTGTCCGTGAACGAGATACGCTGGAGGCGCGGGTAGCGCTCGGTGATCCTTTTCTCTCGGAGATCAAGGAAAAGGGGAAGGTGCTTTATGAATCCGCTGGTTGAGGAGTGGATACAGACCGGGGGAAGGGGATTTCGCGACGGCACGGCGGGAACTGAGGGCAAGAAAGCATCCCAACTACAATGCAGCGTGTTTCCACGCCCAGCAATGCGCGGAGAAATACCTCAAGGCCCGATTGCTCATGGCCGGAACCCGCTTCCCGAAAACACACGATCTTGAAGCTCTTGTGAAACTGCTCCTTCCTCACGAACCGGGCCTGCTGGAACTGCTGCCGATGGCGGTTTCGCTGACCTCCCTGGCGGTCGACGTGCGCTACCCGGGTCACCCGGTGGACAAAGCAACCGCGGCGGAAGCCCTTGGCTACTGCAACGTGATACGCGCCGCAGTAAGGCGATCGCTGGGGCTGAATGACTGAACGAATCCTCGATCGAGCCGAGACTGCGACAAATCAGGCAACTCGCGCCCCGCAAACGAGCTGATTCGCCTGGCTTCTGGAAACGGCGGTTCGGTTCAATGAGGTGTTCGGGCGACGATGGGAACGCAACGAAGACGCAGCAGGAGACTCTGCACTTCGTTCAGAATGAAGGCGATGCAGCGCGGGCCACGTAGGTTGGGGAAACCGACGAACAAGGCAGCGCGTTCCGGCGGTTGAGAAAGAGAGCGGCATCAACAAAACAGGGGGAGCGCAGGGCGGTGTTGTGCCGCCCGACAGCGCTCCCCTTATTGTTCCGGTTGTTGCCGAAGAGATCAGGCTCCGATTTCCGATGTGCATTGCGGGCAGCGGGTGGCCTTGATCGGAATGGCGGAGAAACAGAACGGGCATTCCTTGGTTGTCGGCTCCGCAGCCGGCGCGGCCTCTTGCTTGCGCTGCATGGCATTGAAGCTTTTCACGAGCAGGAATACCGAGAACGCGACGATCAGGAAGCTTATTACGGAGTTGATGAACGCCCCGTAGGCGATCGTCACGGCGCCGGCGGCTCTGGCATCGGCGAGGGCGGCGTAGGGACCCGCCTTCTCCACCCCATCTTTCAGCACGACGAAGAAATTCGAGAAATCGACGCCGCCGAGGAGAAGCCCGATCGGAGGCATGATCACGTCATCCACGAGGCTTTTGACGATAGTTCCGAACGCGCCACCGATGATGATACCGATGGCCATGTCGAGCACATTGCCGCGCATCGCGAACTTTTTGAACTCCTGAAACATTCCGTCCCTCCTTGTGCAGTGCCCTCCGCACGGCCGTTCCTGTTGCTGCGATTCAGCATGGCCGACCGGCCGCGCACCCGTGTCTCAACGCGGTTCCAGAACCCAGAAATCCGCTTCCACAAACCCGACCGATTCGAGCATGCGCGCCGCCCGCTCGAACCCGACCGTGTAATGCGGCGCGTGACAATCCGATCCGAGTGAAAGCTGCACACCGCGATCCTTGAGCTTTGCCAGATAGACGAGATACTGGAGCTTGAACCCTTCCGGGTAATGGGGATTCAACAGCAACGCGTTCAGGTTGATTTCGATCTTTTTCCCGTGCTCGATGGCCGCGGCGGCGAACTCGTCGTGCATGGATTCGGGAATACAGGAAAAGTCGTCGAACCAGGGCTCCGCGGACACATTGTGCTGTGCGTCTTCCCAACCGCCGTGCCACCACCACGGATGCGCAACGATATCCACAAGCGGGTGCGTGGCCAGAAACATGTTCTGGCGATGGTAGTCGCGGATCACCGCCTGCCGTTCCAGTGGGACATACATCGGCCAGTGCGTGCCGCCGATGACGTATTCGATTCCGAGTTCCGCAATGTCTTCCGCAGTGAGCGCGATGGCGAGTTCGCACCCGGGAGGGCCGCCTGTCCGCAGGCCGTAGACGGGGTTTTCGTGACCTCCCCGGGCGATTTCATCGATCTCCCATCGGGAAACACAACTTGCCTCCACCCCGAAGTGGAATCGCGGGTTATCGCGGACGCCTTCAAACTCGAGGCGCGAGGCTACAATGTCCGGGCGATTGTACGGGGTGTGGATGTGATCCGTGATGCCGAAATCGGTAACGCCGTTTGGCGCTGCTTCGCGGATGAGGTCCGCCATCCTGAGAGCGGCCTGATCACACGAGTGGTGGGAGTGAATGTGCCAGTCCGAGCCGATAACCATGTGTTCCTCATCACATTACGTCTTCAGTCTGTCCCTCCAGTAGGTTACCCAATCCGCATCCATTTGTGCAAGTCTGTTCTTCTTCAGGTTTTCCCTCATTATCCATCTTACGTCCGGGCTATCCGCGGCGAACCACCTTTCCATGGCGGCTTTCCCCGCCTCAGGCACGGCCGCGACGACCACGCTCCAGCAGTACCCGAGCCCCTGCCGAAGCGTTTTGAAGTCTTCCGCACGGCGGTCGGGCGCTCCAGGGATGGTGCGGGTGATGGTATCGAGGAGGGAAAGTGCCCGAACGGCATCGGCGGGGTTCCTGAGGAGTGCCGGTTCCGCCACCGCCGCGGCAGCCGCGCGTTGCTCGAGCCGGTTTCCTGCGGCCCAGTGCTCCATCTCCGCAAGAAGAGCCGCCATGTCGGATCTGCCCCAGCGCTGGAGCGCCACGGCAACTGCTTCGCGGGTTCGCCAGCGGAAATCGGACGCGTAGCGGCGAATGCGTGGAAGGAGCGAATGATCGCCCTCCGCCAGCAGGCGCCCCAGACCGACGACACCACAGAAGACAAGGAACTCGCCGGGAGAATTCACCTGCGCGCGTTCGTCCGGAACCGAAAGTAAACGCTCGAATTGGGCGCGGCTACCCATGTCCGCCACCACCGCAGCCAGCTCGAGATTGCCCCGCGGGCCCGGAAGGCCGGATTCCGCGAGGAGAAAGGGCTCCCAGTTGGTGATGCGTGCCAGCGTTTCGCGGTAATGCTGCGTTTTCGTCATCCGTTCGCTCAATACGCCTTGGCGAAGACCACCCGCTGTGTCGAGGGTTTGCCCGTGCGGACGCAGACGCCCGGTTCCTGCGGGTTGTCGAGCGGAATGCAACGGATTGTCGCCTTCGTCTCTTCCTTGATCAGCGCTTCGGTTTCCGCCGTGCCGTCCCAGTGCGCAAGAAGGAACCCGCTGCCGCCTTCGCCGGCGGTGCGTTCGCGAAATTCCTCCCACGTATCCACCCGGAACGTGTTGGCATCGCGGAAGGCCTTCGCCTGCTCGAACAGCGTGCGATGGATGTCGTCCATTGTCGCGCGGACGTGCTCTGCCAGCCCTTCCTGAGGCAGGAACTCCTTGGTGCCGGTATCGCGCCGAGCCAGCACCACCTGCCCTTTGGCGAGGTCTTTGGGACCCATTTCGACCCGAAGCGGCACGCCGCGCAGCTCCCACTCATTGAACTTGAACCCGGGGCGGACGGTATCGCGGTCGTCCAGTTTCACGCGTGCGCTCGTTTTCAGGGAATCCACAAGGCGGTGCGCCGATTCGAGAACTGCCGTCTTCTCCTCGTCGGTCTTGTAGATCGGCACCACGACCACCTGATACGGCGCAAGACGGGGTGGCAGGCGCAGGCCCTTCTCATCGCCGTGCCCCATGATGAGCGCGCCGATGAGCCGCGTGCTGACGCCCCAGCTTGTCGCCCAGACGTGCTGCCGACCGCCCGCCTCGTCCTGATACGTCACATCAAACGCTTTTGCGAAGTTCTGACCGAGAAAGTGCGAGGTTCCGGCCTGCAACGCGCGGCGGTCACCCATCATCGCTTCGATGCAGAGCGTCTGCACCGCACCGGCGAATTTCTCGGATTCGGTCTTGATTCCCGGAATCACCGGCAGCGCCATCCACTCCTCGGCGAAGCGCCGGTACACGCCCAGCATGCGGTGCGTCTCCTCGACGGCTTCTTCCTGCGTGGCGTGTGCCGTGTGGCCTTCCTGCCAGAGGAACTCGAGCGTGCGGAGGAACAGGCGCGTGCGAAGCTCCCAGCGGAGGACGTTGGCCCACTGGTTGTAGAGAAGCGGAAGGTCGCGGTACGACTGTATCCAGTCCCGGTACGTGTTCCAGATGATTGTTTCGGAGGTCGGCCGGATGACAAGCGGCTCCTCAAGCTTCTTGCCGCCGCCATGGGTAACCACGGCGCACTCCGGCGCGAAGCCTTCCACGTGTTCGGCTTCCTTCTGAAGGAAGCTCTCGGGGATGAGAAGCGGGAAATACACGTTCTGGTGGCCGGTTTCTTTGAACATGCCGTCGAGAGCCTGCTGCATCAGCTCCCAGATGGCGTATCCGTACGGGCGGATGATCATGCAGCCACGCACGGGCGCATAATCAGCGAGTTCGCCCTGCAGAACGACCTCGTTGTACCACGCGGAGTAATCAGAGGAGGGGTTTGTCAATCCGGGCATGAAGTTCTTCCTGAGATGGATGGGGTTTCTGCAAGCGACCGTGTTTGTTATCGAATGGGAATACAGAAAGATACGCATGAACGGGGCATCTCGGCCAGCCGGCCGGCGTCGCGCTTCCCGTGCCGGCCTTGCGCCGTCCTGCTTCCACTGTAACTTTTCCACACGGAAGACCGTCATATCGTTCAGTGGGTACGTCATTCAAGGGGCGCGGTTTTGGCGGCAAGCGACAGCGAACTGGTGAGGCAGACACTGAAAGGCGATAAACGCGCCTTCGGTGTGTTGATCCAGCGCCACCAGGATGCGGTGTTCGCCCTCGTCAGCCGGCTCATCCGCAACCCTGGCGACGTGCAGGACGTGGCGCAGGACGCCTTCGTCCGCGCGTACAAGGCTCTCCCCACGTTTCGGGGCGACGCCCAGTTCGGGACATGGCTCTACCGCATCGTGTGGAACACCTGTCTCGACCGGCGCGAACAGCACGCACGGGTGCAGGAGCGCGAGGTGCAGATTACTGCGGACGAAGAGGATTGCAAGGGTATCGACGGGTTTGCCGACGAGGAAACACCCCTGCCGGATGCGGCGTTCGAAGCGGATGACGTTCGCCGCCGGCTTGAGGCGTGCCTGAACCGCCTGCCGGTCCATTACCGCGCGGTTCTGACGCTATATTACTTTGAGCAAAAAAGTTATGAAGAAATCGCGATGGTTCTTGATCAGCCGATGAATACGATCAAGGTTCATCTGTTTCGCGCGAAATCGCATCTCAGGAAGGCGCTCCTTGCCGAGCGTTCTTCCGAGGAGTGGACCGCATGACATGCACCGATTTCCGCCTCCTTGCCGAGCGGCGTGCCGCTGGTTTCCCTTTGAAGGCCCGACAGGAAAGAGCCCTCGAGCGGCATCTTGCGGAATGCTCCGCCTGCGCCTCCGTTGCGCGGTTTGAAAACGGCCTTGCGACTGCGGTGCGGGAGTTCCCTGCTGTCACTCCGCCGGCCGATTTCGCCGATATGGTGCTGGCGCAGCTTCCCGACCCGGTGACCGTGCCGGAACCCTCATTCCGGGAATACTGGTGGAACCTGGCGCTGGGGGTACTGGCGGCAGGAGCTGCCTCGTGGGCGCTCTGGCAGAAGGCGCCGAGCTGGATCCCCTGGCTTACCGGCGAAAGAGAGAGAACGCAGATCGCGGACGTCTTGTTCAACGCTTACATGTCCATGGGTGAGGTCAGCCTGCCCACAATGTCGGTCGTTTTCCTGGCCCTGATCGGCCTCACCGCGTGGGGTGCGTCCGCGCTTGCGGTGGGGGAGAGGTAGGCGTCACCGCCGAGGCAGGACGCCGTGAAGGCCCCCGGTCGCCGGGGTTTTGGCGCCGGATCAGGCCGGGCGTTGGGTACGTACAACCGGTCGGGCAGCACGCTCAGCCATCGTGCGCCGTGTGGTGGTCACTGTGGATAGGGGGTGGCCCCAGCCGGTCTCCGAGCGGCGTATCGAGGAGCCCGGCCCGGCGGTTCACCTTCCGTCGGCTCGTATGTACCGTGCCGGTGCGTCTCGATACGTCTCCCTCGCGTGCGCTCGACTCGACGACCGGCATGTGGCGCCCGAACAGCGGTCATCGAGTGGCGTCCGCCGACCGTCCGGCGGACGGTGTATCGAGATGACCGCGGAAACCGCGCCCGGCCACCCCGGTCTGGATTCCCGCCTCCGCGGGAATGACGTTCGCTTCTTCGGGAGGACCAGCATACCCCCGCGCTGTCGGAAATGACGAACGGAAGGTTATTGACTGCTTCTTTGCCAAAGGATCAGGAACACGCCCACAATCCGTCATTCCCGCGCAGGCGGGAATCCATCCCAGTGCGAGTCGCCCTGCGAAGCTGTCCCCCGCCCTCGCCACTTGCCCCCCCCCAATGACTATACTTCCGTGCGATCGACACGCCGCTCATCGTTGACAACCGGTGCTGACCGGGCTACATTCAACGCATTGTGATGTGCGCTCAAGGCATCGGCTGGCAGGGCGCAGACGCCCTGCTGAGGGAGGTGCGCCATGCTGCGGTCTCGCGTTGTTCTTTTCCTCCTGCTCGCCCTCGCCACAAGCGGCCTCGTCGAGGCCGCCCGGGCCACCGATGTGTCCGGCACCATCACCACACAGACATGGACGAAGGCCAACAGCCCGTACCGTGTCACTGGCGACATCACGGTTCCCGCAGGCCACAAGCTCACCATCTTCCCCGGTGTGGACGTGTTGTTTGATTCCAATGCGCAGTTCGTGGTGGAGGGTGCGCTTGCCGCCGAAGGCGCGGTGACAGACAGCGTCCGGTTTCTTCCAGGGAAGGCCGCGTGCTGGGGTGGAATCCGAATCACCGGGGGGTCCAATTGCTCCATCGCATACACGCGCATCAGCGGAGGCAAAACGACGGGTGCGTGGCCGGGGGGTTGCGGGGGGGCACTATATGTGGGTTCCAACACGACCCAGCCGACAGTCACCGTTTCGCACTCGGTATTCAGCGGCAATCAGTCGGACGCTGGCGGTGTCGTGTTTCTGTACAACGGAGCCCTCCCGATGACGGACTGCACCGTTGCGAACAATACGGGCCACGGGGTTGAAACGATAACTGTTCTGACGATGGTGCGCTGCACGGTTGCGCGTAACTCAAAGGCCGGAGCCTACATGGGCGGCGCCGGGTTCTGGAACAAAAGCATCAATATGACGAACTGCGTGATTTCCGAGAATACCACCGCCGGTGTAAGCACCTACGACGGCAGCATTGTTATGCAGGATTGTGCGGTCTGGGGCAATTCCGGCTGGGGAGTGCAAAACGGCGGAAATCTTTCGATGACCAACTGCGTGGTAACTCGCAACACAGGCGGGTTCTCGCAGGGAACCATGGTGGCAAATGCTTCGCTGCTGAACTGCACGATATCCGGCAATGGCCGTTCGATTTACAACGACGGCGCCGGCGTGACATTGGCGAAATGCCTGGTGTCGGGCGGCTCGATTGAGAATTACGGCGCGAGCCAACGTACCGCTTCTCTCACGCTCAGTAACTGTACGGTATACAACGCGGGCACGGTGAAGAGCAGTTGCTACAAGGCTCCGACGGGGTCGTTGGGGTCTGGCTACGCCAAGCTCAAACTACAAAACACCATTGTCTGGGGAACCAGCATCAATGTAGTCAACGGGGAAGTAACCGTCACCTACTCAGACATCCAGCAGGATGCGGGCGTTTTCCCCGGCACCGGCAACATCAACGCCGACCCGTTATTTGTTGACCCGGCGAACAGGAATTTTCGTCTTTCGGCTTTATCGCCCTGCGTCGACACGGGCGACCCCGCCTCAGCACTTGATTTCGACGGCTCCCGCGCTGATATGGGTGCCTCAATCTTGATACCGAACCTGGTACCTGTGTGCAGTCCCATACCAGACGTCACCGAAAAAGAAGGGCGTGTGATCCAATTCGTCATCTCCGCCTCTGATCCCGACGGCCAATCCCTCGTTTACTCCGCAACCAGCCTGCCGGACGGCGCAACGCTCTACCCGACCACCGGAGCGTTCTCCTGGACTCCGCCCAGAGGGTGGGTTGCTCCCCCTGCGACGCGACGGGACACGACGTTCGTGTTCTTCGTTTCCGATGGGATAGCGACTGCAAGCGCCTCGGTCAGGATCACAGTCCTCCCGGCGGAACGCGCATTCACCGTCCTGCAGAACGCCCCCAACCCGTTCAACCCCTCCACCGTGGTAAGGTTCTCACTGCCGGAGGCGGGGCATGTCACGCTGGCGGTGTATGGCGTGAACAGCAGGCTGGTGCGCACCTTGGTGGACCGGCCTCTGACGGCCGGTCTCCACGAGGTCGTATGGGACGGCCGCGACGGCAACGGCCGCGACGTTGCCAGCGGGGCTTACATCTACCGCCTGACCGCGCCGCAGGGCACGGTAACGCGGCGGATGGTGCTGCTGCGGTAACAAAGATGTAGGGGCCGATCTCCGTGTCGGCCGGTGTGTCCGCCCGTAATCATAACGTGTGTGCGGGTGCGGGCGGACACAGAGGTCCGCCCCTACGTTTCAAGGGGGCGCTCTCCTTTGTCCCCCGCAGTCCGGCGCATGTTCAGACAGGGGCGCGTTGCTGCGTCAGAAAACCTTCCTGCTGTCCACGAGAATCGTCACGGGGCCATCGTTCACAAGAGCCACCTGCATCATGGCCTGAAAGCGGCCGGTTTCCACCCGAACCCCGAACGCCCGCACGGCGTCGCAAAATGCGTCGTACAGTCGCTTACCCTCCTCGGGCCGCGCGGCGTCGATGAATGACGGGCGCCGACCTTTGCGGCAATCCCCCAGGAGCGTGAACTGCGACACCGCCAGCAGCGCTCCTCCGGTTTCGAGCAGCGACCGGTTCATTTTGCCGGCGGCGTCCTCGAAAATCCGCAGGTTTGCGATTTTCTCGGCCAGGTAGGCCACATCCGCGTCGGAGTCGCCCTCGGCCACGCCCAAAAGCACGACAAGTCCAGGCCCGATGGCGCCGATGGTCTGACCATCCACGGCAACGTGTGCCGAACTGACCCGCTGAACGACCGCGCGCATGGGGACTACGCCTTTTCCGTTCTGCTGGCCGGGCGCCCCGTCCACAACGCGGGATCGCCGTATTTCATGAACGCCCTGGAAGCCGTCTCCTGATACTCCGGCGTGAGCCCGATTGCTTCGTTGGAGCCGTAGTACCCGGCGATGACGCCTCCCCCGAAGGGTAGCGCGAGTTTCTCGATGTATTCCCGCGCCGCCGCTTCAATGCGGACGTGGTCGCGGGTCTGGAGGGTCGTCTGAATGTCCACGGGCGACCAGATGTGCATTTTCCCGCCGTAGTGCTTGGCCAGCCAGTCAATACCGTGAAGCTCCGGCTGATCGAACTTGAAGGAATCAATCCCGACCTCGATCCAGTCGCCTATTACGTCGCGCACGAAACCGCATGAGTGGAAATGGATGCTCAGACCGCGGCTTTTCGCCACTCCGCACAGGCGGGCGAATACGGGCTTGAACAGCCGGCGGAACATGGGCGGGCTGACAAGAAGGCGATCCTGCGTGCCCCAGTCTTCGCCGGTAGAGATGCCGTCCACGCCAATGTCGGCGTACCGCTCGATCACCCGTTCGTACACGTCGGCGATGCGGTTCAGAAGGTAGGATACACGGTCAGGCTCCTCCGCGCAGTCGCGAAGGAACACCTCCATACGGCGCATGTACCGTGCGGTGTCGAAGGTCCAGCTCATACCACCGAGAACGTAATACCCTTCCGCATGGTATTGCTTGACTTCAGCGGCGGCCTTTTCGAAAAGCTCGGCCCTGTCGAGAATCGGGAACTCGTACGTGTCAAGAAGGTCCCAGCTATCCTGAATGACGCCCTTGTACACCTCGCCTTTGGTGATACTTTCGAGACGGCGCCACGTGTTTCCCCACATGTCGATCATGTCCCAGTACCCGTCGCGCTGGGTCCACGGCTGCTGAACGCGATTGGGTGCCGGATCGTGGTGCACGCCTCTGAAGTCACTCGGGAAACCGGCGCTGCCCATTCCAAACGGGATACGCGGGGGATATGCGAACGCGAGGCTCATCTGAACGATTTCACGCGGTGTCATGCCGGGGCTCCTTGCGAAGGCAACGGTGCGAGAGAGTATGCGTGGTCTGAATGTACCGTTCGTCGGAAAAAAACGGAACCGGACGGCATGGTGCCCCCTCGCGGTGGAACGGGGGGGTGTGTATATTTTTGAGTACGCGCAACCGGGCGTTGCGAACTCCAATCGTACCGTACTTCGTGCGAGCAGATAGATCCGATGCCGTGTGGCCTGATCCGGGTATTTGCCCTTCTGTGTATGCTTCCGGCCTGGAGCGCGGCGCAGGTATACTCGTTCGAGGAAGACGCTCCCCCCGATTCCTCCGTTGCGCCTCTCGATTCCGCCGCCGTGGAACGCACCTGGAACGCGGTGTTGTCCGGTGCCCGGCAACACAGCCCGGGGCTTGTCCGCCCGTATGTTGCGGAGCGTTACAGAAACACGCGGCTGGTCACCTCACTGGTTGCGCTTGGCTCCGTGCAGCGGTTCCGCGTACTGCGGATGGACGTGTATCCCGCATTCGCGCGGTTGAACCTTGAAGTCACGGAGAATTTCCGGCGTTCGTATCACTCGTTCTACTTCGTCAGAGAGAGTGGTAAGGTAGTTCTTACCTACCGCTGGCACGCGTACTCCCAGCACTGGGTGGAACGGCGGTCTCCTCATTTCACGTTTGTCTACAACCCGTACAAGGATTCCATCGGAAGAGGGGTAGCCGTTCCGACCAACATGGCGGCAACCCTGCTTGAACGGCACCGGGCCGCGATGGCGAACCTCCTGAACCCGGCCTCCGCGGAGCGGATATACATCTACCTGGTGAACACCAAGGCGGAGATGATGAGCCTTTTCGGCTCTACGGCCGACGAAGCGTTTATCGAGCCGGAAACCGGCGCCATCGTGTCGGATTTCCCCCACGGGGTTTTTCAGCTCGTAACAACGCGGCTCCTGTTTCAGGTGTCAGGGGATTCGCTCGGTAAGCTGAATAGTACGGGAAACGATCGGTTATGCCGCCTTTTTATCAACGGTGTTTCGACGTTCGGAGACGGGAACGGCGGATATGTAAGGGGGAAATCGGCCGTTTTCATGGTTCGCACATTGATTTCGCAGGGGCGCTACATTCCCCTTCGCGACGCGCTCTCCAGCCCTGATAATCCCCTTGTGGTGGCAGAGGCGGGCGCATTCGTCCGGTTTCTTGTCAGCGAGTATGGCGCTTCGAAGTTCCGGTCTGCCGCGCGTTCCATTCACCGCGACACGGATTTCATACCCGTGCTGGAACGGGTGTATGGCGTGAGGTTTCCCGCTCTGGAACGTGATTTCAGGGTGTGGGTCGTCCGCCAGAACGAGGAGGTGTTGGAGCCGTCCGAACTGGTGGAGTTCCGCATTCTCACCCACCTGTGGGATGTCCAGCGTGTCGGCGGGACGCGTGTGTATGTGGATCGCGGGATGTCGTTCCCGCCGATATCCGCAATCGGGCGGGTGATGACGTTGTTCCAGAATCGCGTGGCTACCCAGCCTGCCACGATTCCCTACATCTATCTTGCCGCGTCCGAAAACCAGCTTGCGGAGTTCCATATTCAGGGATCGGCGTACGTATCGGAACACGTAATGATCGCGGCATCGACGGAAGCACTGGAACGCGCCCTGCGCTCCAGGAGAGAACGGCGCTGAACGAACTCTCCCCGCACTCCGGTCCGTGCGGCTGACTCGAAACTGCGCCCTCAACCCGCGGCGAAGTTCTCTTCCAGGCGCCGCTGGAACTCAGTGATGACCCTGCGTGCGTCGTTCCGTCCGTCCTGAACCAGCCACAGCCACACAAGGGGCGAGAGGACAGCAACCACGTACTCCCACCACGCAAACGACAGTCGCCACCCGAACACGGAGGTTCCGGCAACCTGCAGGGGGAAGGCGAGGAACACCACAGAGACACCGAGCAAAAGAAGCAGCGACATCGCGGAGTATCGTGTCCGATACGAGCAGACCACTCCCGCCGGATGCTCGTGGAACGCGAAATGAACAACCATCCACGGCAGGCGGGTGGCGGTCCTCCTCATGGCGTGCACACTGAAACCTGCATTGCCGCCGTTGTGAACGCGACCCCATGCACACGGAACACCCTCCGTGCCCTTCGCAATCCCATTGATTGCTTTTTCTGCGCGTGCAAGGGCTTTCTGAACCGATTTATCGGGTACGGGGAACTCTCCCCGGGGAAACCATGAGGACATGAGGCGGCCCCTTTGCTTGCCAGCACTTGGATCATGCGAACCGAAAAGAAAATGTAGCGCGACGTCATCCGGCGAGCACATGCACGGCTTTTCAATCCGCCCGGGGGAGTACACGAGTTGGAGCCACAGTGTTCCTCTTTCGCGCAATCAAGACGTCATTCCCGCGCAGGCGGGAATCCATGACGTCGCCAGGCAGGGAGTGCCACAGGGGAGTTCGCGAAGAAGCATGGGTCTTGCCTCCACTTTCAAATGAGCAGATCGTACAGATCCTCCGAAAAACCGCAGTCTATGGAGGCGGATTCCCGCCTGCGCGGGAATGACGGTGAGCGAAATCGGTGGGGTCATTGCGCACCCGTGTGGGTTCCGCGGCGGCGGCGCGTCGAAAACGGCTGCAACATTGCTACCCGGGCTCCTGCCGGCAGCGTAACAGAACCCTTCCCGGAGCCAGATTCCCCGCTCTTCTCTGACCCTCCTTGCTCCCTGACAGGGTACCATTACACCCTATGGTACCGGACGCTCCAACCGGAGGGGTTACCGCGGAAAAGGAGTTACGCAGATGAACGCAGTCCTGATCGAACGGGCGCACGAACTGGGGTTTCGTGAGGTGCCCGAGGCTCCCATGGGAGACTACCACGCCCGGACGCGGCTCGTTGCGGGCAGTATCTGCAACAGCACGGACGCGAAGCTCCTGCACGGCACCTTTCCCGGATGCACCGCATTTCCGGCGGTGCTGGGCCATGAAGCGGTCGGCGAAGTGACGGCAGTTGGCGTGAAGGTGCGCAACTATCGCGTCGGAGATCTGGTCATTCGGCCGCGGGTGTGCTTCCCGCCCGAGTTCAACATCAGGGAGTATTTCGGCTCGTTTGCCGATTTCGCGTACGTGACTGACCAGTGGGCAATGGACGACGACAATCCGCCCACCGGTGCTCGTGCGTTCGGCCACCCGCAGCAGGTGCTTCCGGCGGGCACCGACCCCATGCTCGGGGTGCTCTCCATCACACTGAAGGAGACACTGAGCTGGATTCGACGGTTCGCCGTGGGAAAAGGCCACCGCGTGCTCGTGTTCGGAACAGGACCGGTGGGAACCGCTTTCGTGCTGTTTTCCCGCATGGCGGGCGCAAAGCAGGTGATCCTTGCCGGCCGCACGGAGTCCTCGATCCGGCGTGCGGCAGAGCTGTGTCATCCGGATACCTCCGTGAACGTGACCGACCCGCATTTCGTCGCGCGGGTTCACGAGATCACCAACGGCGAGGGTGTTGATCGAGCGATTGAAGGGGTTGGCGACACGAGCGTGATAGATCTGGCGGTTCCGTGCCTGTCGCCCGAAGGCCAGATCGGATTGTATGGCGTCGCACCCAGCACGCAGGCAAAGGCTCTCCACGCGAATCATCCCCGCGTTCGAGCTATCAGCCCGGACGAATCTGAGGTGCACGAGGAGTTCTTCTCGCTTGTGCGGGAAGGTCGCATTGACGCCTTCGCGTTCCTTTCCCACCGATTGCCCATCCGGGATATCGGCCGGGGATTCAGCCTTCTTGCGAACAGGGAAGCCTTCAAAGTTGGACTGGACTGGTGAAAGGGGTAATCACATGGCGCGAACATTCACGGCGGTCGTATTTCCCGAGGCGAATCGGGCGGAACTGCGCGAATTTCCTCTTCGCGCGCCGCGAAAAGGCGAAGTTCTGGCTCGGGTCGTGGTGTCCGGGGTAAGTATCGGCACGGAATACCTCGTGCTTTCGGGGCAGTTTCCCAACCAGAAGTTCCCGTGCCTTGTCGGCTATCAGAGTGTGGGGGTGGTCGAGGAAGTCGGCGAAGGCATCTCTCATCTGCGGCCGGGGGACCGGATCACCATCGGGTCGTCAGAAATACCGGAAGGCTACCACGAGGGAGCCGGGGCGGCGCATTTCTCCCACGCGGTGATTCCGGCGGAACCGGGCAACGACCGGGCGATCATCGTCCCGTCGCACGTGTCGGACGACGCGGCCTCGTATTTCGTGCTGGTGAGCGTGGCGGTCGAGGGCATCCGGCTGGCGAACGTGCAGCGCAACGATCTTGTCGCCGTGGTGGGCCAGGGCGTGCTCGGGCAGCTTGTAGCGCAGATCTGCCGCCACAACGGCGCCACGGTGTTCACGAGCGATCTTGACCCGGCGCGCGTGGAGATTTCCGCCCGCTACAGCGCCCACAGGGCATTTGCCCTCGACGTTCCGGCGTTTGACGAAGAACTGCGCAAGGTGCAGAAAAAAGGGGCGGACGTGGTGTTCGAAACCACGGGCAACACGAAGGTGTTCGATCAGGCGCTCACACTCGCGCGCGATTACGGCACGTTCGTGGCGCAGGGGCATTACCCGGGGAATCTCACGTTCCGGTTTGTCCATGCGCACTGGCGGCATCTCCGCATGATGTTCCCGTGCGGGAAAGGCAAGACGTGGGAGAGCGTGGAAACCATGGCGCGAGGTATCGTCAATGTGGATTCGCTCATCACGCACCGCGTCAGCCCGCAGGATGCGCCGGACCTGTACGCGAAGGTGGCCGCGCGGTCGCCGGAGATTCTCGGCGCGACAATCCGCTGGGCGGAGAGATAAGGCCTGAAGGGCCGCAATAACAAAGCCCGGGGCATCGTCCCGAGCGGGGGGAAAACAAAGGGACACGACGGAGCGTGTCCCTCCATTCTTGGGGAAGCGGTGGTGGCAGGCAGACCCGCCACGGGCGGGCAGGAATGCCTGCCCCATCAACTGCCTGCGTTCCGGCGAACTGAACGGTCGGACCCGCGGGCACGCGGCCCTATTTCTCGAACTCCGGCATCTCTGACAATCCGGCCACGTCGCCCGCGCGCTGGCGGATGAGGTAGGCTTCCAGCCATCCGCGGTTCTTGCGCGGGAAGGTGGTGGACATGATCACCTTCTCGTGGTCGAGGCTGTTGATCCGCTCGTTTGCCGCGCGCAGGGCGTCGAAGCAGTTTTTCAGTGCCTGCAACGGGGACATGCGCTCGGGGTTGAGGTCCGGGCTGAAGTAGCCCTTGTACCCGTGCATCTTGAGGACATACAGCGCCGCTTCGGTCTGCTCGGGGGAAAGCACGCCGACGTTCATGTCCTGATCGTAGTTTCCCAGTGGCTGGCTGTTCCAGTGCGTGTGCGCCAGCTTGCCGTATTCGATGATCAGGCTGAAGCTGTAGGCGAGGTCCTCGAACCCCATGAGCATGTGCCCGACCTCCGGGTTCATCGCCACAAGTGCGTGCCCTTCGGCCAGAATCGCCTTGTTTTCCGGATGCTCGAGCAGGGACTCCACCTTTTGTGCGAGCAGAAGGCCTTCATACGTGGACCCGTAGATTATCCGTCCGCGTGGCTCATAGGGCTTCGGTTCCATGCAGACGCGCACACCGGGCACGCGGTCCATCGCTTTCGCGAGGTTGCGGGCGAACCGGTCGCGCATGGCGATAAAGTCGATGCCGAAGTTGTTCTCCCAACCGTCGATCCCCGGCCAGTGGATGACGTGCGGCGTGCCGGTGTCTTTCGCGAACTTGAGCGCCCGGGCGAAGATGTCAATCGCCTTTTCCTGCACCTCGGGATACGGCGACGAAAGCGCTCCCCACTCGAAGTCTTTGTCGTAGAAGAGTGCAGGGCCGAACCCGACGAGCTTGATGCCGGTATCCTTTTCCAGTTGCTGGTAGTGGTGCCAGTTGCCCTCGTTCACTTCGGTCGGGTAGTGCGCCTCGACGCCCTTGAGGCCGTATGGCGCAAGCTCTCCTGCCAGTTTGAGTCGCTCCGGTATGCTGAGATTCGGCGTGTACCGGTCATGGAACCGCCCGCCGCCCGGCGCGAAGAACCAGACACCGGCGGCAAAGTTGAGCTCGAGCGAGAACGTCTGCAGGTGCCGGATCAATTCCTCCGGCGTGCGGCGCTTCGCCTGCGCCCGGATATCTACCACTGCCATGGGAATCCCTTTCCTTGGAAGATCGCGGTGAGAACGCAGACTCACATCCCACCGTAAGAATATCCGTACGCAGCCGGTGCAGGGAAAGGGAAGGCGGTCATCCCCCGATTGGCGCGTCTCTTTCTCACGCGACGACCGGTTGCACTTCGCGCGGTCTGGATTCCCGCCTTTGCGGGAATGACGGCGTTTCCAGAAGGTTGCGCGTGCTGTGCGGTCGTCGAGTGGCCTCCGCGCAAACGGCGGCTGTATCGAGACGACGGAGGATGCAGTTGGAAGGTTGACAATCCCCCCCCTGTGGACGTCTCGGCGAGGCAGCCCTACCTGCGCGCCCTTCGACAGGCTTCCTGCGCGAGATGCGCAGGCTCAGGGACCGCGCAGGCTTGATGCTCCCCCCGCGAGACCCGAGTCTGCGCCCGCGAAACGGGAGCCCGCCCAGCCAGCTGGATGACCTCACGTGCCGTACAACCCTGGTGGAGGGGCACGCTTCGTCGTGCCCGTTTTCCGCCGCGCACGAAATCTCCCTCCCCAACACCAGCTAAGGCAAAACGTCGTCTTCGTGTCAAGCTTTTTCACGCAGAAGTTGCATTTTTGAAACAGGAATTTTGTGGAGAGGGGTGCAAAAACCCCGCCGCGCGCTCCTGCTTTTTTGGGGGCTTGACAACAACGCGTTTGTGTGTTATGTACTACGCACAGAGGTATCGTTTCTTCACGAAGGAGGGGTACTATGAAACGGAGCCTTGCGGAGTACGGTTGGTATGCGGGCAGGAATCCCGGTCTCCCACAAAATCTCGGGGGGGGGGGGGGGGGGGGCACTTCCTCGATAGTCGCCCTTGCCTGCGTCATCGGTTTCCTTCTGAGTTCGAGTATTCGTGCCTCTCCACTTTCCCGCCCGGCAGACAGCCTTTCCACGGAACAACTTGTCGTGAAGGTTCGGGAAGGTATGTCCCGGGATGATTTGCAGCGCCTCGTGGATGGCCAGGGCCTCGAGGTTGAGCGAAGCATCTTCCGCAAGCGCAACGATTTCTTCTTGGTGCGTTGCCGACGGGGTGATATGCCGGGCTCCCTACCGTGGAACCTAACGGCCTCTGATGTTGCGAGTCGCCTTCCTCAGGACTGCGGCGATGTCCTTTCCGCCCATCCAGTGCGGTACATACCGGTGGGCGCGACGCCAAATGACACGCTGTACGATCCGGATGCCGATCAACAGTGGGAGATCCCTCGTATGGGGTTGGACCTTGCGTGGGACCTAACGACGGGCACCGACACCATTCGGATCGGTATCATCGACACGGGAGTTGACACAAACCACGCCGACCTGGTGAACGCTCTCTCCCCTCTCCGGTGGAATTTCGTAGGCGACAACCCGGACGTCACGGCAGGCACTACCTCGTACCACGGAACCAGGGTTTCGGGCGTCGCGGCCGGAGTAACGAACAACACTACTGGTCTCGCCGGAACCGCGGGCGGTTGGTCGTCGAGCGGCGGCGCCCGGCTGATGGCTCTGCGCGCGGGTAGCGGGTCCAGTATCTGGTATGACGCGTCAGCTCTAGAGTACGCGATAGATAACGGTGCTCACATCGTTAACATGAGCTACGGCGGTCTGGTGAGTTACGAAGAGGATTCGGTAGCTGTTGCAGACGCTTACAACGCTGGCATCGTTCTGGTGGGTATCGCGCACGAACTGGACGGTGGGGATCCCTACTACGGCAACGTGGTCCGGTACCCAGCTCGTTACCCTCAAGTCATCGCCGTGGGTGGGATGAATTACTTCGACGACCAGTGGGGTAACTGGGGAAATGAGCTTGATATCGTCTCGTACGCGGCCGGCAGCGACCCGCCCACCGCACGAGGCATCAGCTATCCGGACAGCGGCGGCGGCTATGGTTTTCTGGGTGCCGGCCACTCTGTTTCTGCCCCACGGGTTTGCGGAGTCATCGCGTTGATGATGTCGGTCAACCCCAATCTCGTAGGGCAACCCGAGGAGGTGCGCCGTATTCTTTGCCGGACGGCCGACAGGATAGGGTGGTACTGGTCCGGAGAGAACCGGTACCCCATTGAGTACACAATCCAATCAGGTAAACCCCACGGCCCCTGGCACGAGCGAACAGGGTACGGGAACCTGAACGCCTTCAACGCCGTGGCACGGGCGAAGATCGAATACATGGAGTCGGGGCAGTCAGTTGAGCTTACCGGGGACGTGATCGTCAACATGGGGGACACGCTTACGGTTCCCAGCGGGGTAACGCTCAAGTTCGCCGAAGGCAAAAAGCTGCTAGTGCACGGGCGTCTCGTGGCCACGAACGTGACGTTCACCCGCATCGGAACTGGTGGTCTGTGGGGCGGTATCGAGGTGGACTCCGCCAACGCCTCCGTCTCGCTCACCGGTTGCACGGTCGAATACGCCGCCAACGGCGTGCACTGCAACTACGCTTCATCCGCGAATCAACCCACGGTTACGGTGGACGGCGGCAGATACCACCACAACACGACAGCCATCAAACTGGTCCGCGCCAAGTCCACGAGCGGGAGCTCGTACGTCAGAGCGGCGCGAATCGACAACAACACCACGGGAATCCGTATGGAGAACTGCAGTGTGCCCATCGGGGTTTCCGGGTCATGGGCATACCGGGATTCCATCCACGACAACACCGGAACCGCGATCTATCTGGTCAACGCTCACCCGAATATCTACCGTAACAAAATCTGCAACAACGGTGGCTCTTTCGGAGGAATCTACTGCAGCGGCGCGAGTCCGAATGTCGATTACAACAATATCTGGTCAAACGGCGCGTATGGCATTTACTGCAGCGGATCATACCCCGACATCAAATACGACTGGTTCTACGGGGCCAGTTCGTCCGAAATCTACATCACTGGCAGCAGTCAACCGTGGATGGAATACACCAATATTCATTCCTCCGTGTATGGCGACGATCCGAGCGGTTACGCCGAGTACGCCGTTACTTTCAACTCCAGCGGTTATCTCGAATGCGAAAACAACTGGTACGGGGATGCTTCACCGGTGATGTCCGCAATTGTCAACCAGACCGGCCGGCTGATTTACAACTACCCCATCCTCAGTAGTCCCGCGCGAAACGATTACCAGAAACCGGCGAGGACGGCGGCCGACGCGAATCCGCAGATTGCCATCATGCGGGAAGCTGGCATGGCGGAAAATGAAGAACGTTTTGTTGATGCGCTTGCGCAGTACCGCGAGGTGGTCGAACGATTCCCTGAATCTCCCAGCGCGACGCGTGCACTTGGCCGCGCGTTCGCGGCGATGGGAAGGATGGGGGCCTCGCAGGAACAGATGGAGGTTTTTTTCTCCCCCTTGTCCAAGGCCGATAGCCCTCTCAGCGCAGATGCACGGTATGCCGCGGCGGAGTTGTGCCGTCGGGCGATGGCGTGGCACGGGGATTTCGCGCGCGCCATACGGGCGTACCGTGTCGTCGCGCAGGACACAACGCTGTTGTCTTACCAGAGAGAGGCCGCCTGGCTTCAGATTGCCCGTCTGGCGGATGAAGCCAACGACGACGATGTCTTGTTTGAAGCAGTTGCGCACGTTCTCGCGTTCGGCGACTCCACGGAAGGAGCGATGGTTGCGCGTCTGGATTGGCCAGATATGGTGTTCAAGGTGCAACGCGGGCAGGAAGCCGAGGAGGCGAATCCATCTTCACTGGCGGTGAACCCGAACCCGTTCAACCCGACGACGTCCATTACTTATCGGGTCACGGCGCCGGGAAACGTTTCGGTGCAGGTGTTCAACGCCCTCGGCCAGCGCGTACGGGATCTGGTGAACACAACCGCACAGCCGGGCACGTACACCGTCGTTTGGGATGGTAGAGATGGCGCGGCCCGGCCCGTTGGGAGCGGTGTCTATCTGATTCGCTTCATGGCGCCCCAAATGGCCGAAGTGAGACGCGTGACGCTTGTCCGATAGGCTTCCCTTTTTCGAGGAGATTCAAGATGATTCGGCACAGGTGCTTTTCGTTGGCATTTGTTGGCGCGCTCGTGTTTGTTTCGTTGGCGCGTGGCTTCGAATGCCCGGAGCTCATGGCTGATCCTGCCAACCCCCAAGGCGACTCGCTGATGGTAAGCAGGTTGCAGGTTACAATTCCGCGTGACACCGAGCAATCCTTTGTCGATTCGCTGGCGCAGGCTCATGGCCTTAGTGTCGTCAGCGTTTGGAACCCCTCGTTCTGGCCAGAGCGGTCCATAGTGTATTACCTTGTTGACCGAGCGATCGTGCCGTGCGACACAACAGCGGCGATGATCGCTGCAACCATCTTGAGCAGATCCCCAGGTACCGTGATCGGAGCGCGTGCGACGGTTGCCAAACCGGTCGGTGATCCCGAGGATGTGTCGCAGGAGGTGACGCCGCGTCCCGCCACCCTTCTCACGGTCCAGCCGAACCCGTTCAACCCTTCCGCGACAATCACGTACCGGGTGGAAACCCAAGGAATGACGCGGGTCGAGGTGTTCGCGGTTACCGGCCAGCGAATCCGTGAACTGGTGAAGGCCACGACACAACCGGGGACCCATACGGTCGTGTGGGATGGGACGGACGGGCAAGGGAAAGCCGTATCCAGCGGCGTGTATCTGGTGCGGTTCACCTCGCCGAGTGCGGTGGTGTCGAGGCGGGTGACGCTGGCTCGCTAACACTCGCGGGGCGCGCCAATATGTGTTTGCCGGTAGGGGCGCGGTCGCCGCGCCCTCTGTTCGTGGGCAACGTGCGCGAACATAGGCGGGTCGGGCGACCCGACCCCTACCGTGGATTACGCGCTTGACCGCCCAGCCGCCGCCCGCCAAAGCCTGGGCCTCAGACCCGAATCACCTCATCCGGGGTGACGATGGCGTCCACGCGCTGATCATGTTCGTCCACGGGGACGGCGTCCACAATCTGGAACACGTGCGCAAGGGCTATTTTCGGGGCTGTGACCGCAGAGAGAAACCGGTCGTAGAACCCTGCGCCCATGCCAAGTCGGTTGCCCGCGCGGTCGAACGCGACACCCGGCACTAGGATGATGTCCGCCGTAAGGGGATCAGCCGGGGCCCCTCCTTCTGGTTCGAGCCCGCCCCAGCGCGTGCGGGCAAGCGGCGTCGCAGGCGTAAGAAGCACGTGCCGCATAACGCGGTCGTTGCCGACGACAGGCACTATCACCCGCCGCCCGTTCTTGTGGTACCAACGGATGGTGGGAAGCGTGCGCACTTCCCCCGGCAACGCGCCAATGTACAGATGCACCGTCCGGGCGTTCTGCCATTCAGGGAGCGTCCGCAGACGTTCAAAGATCCTCTGGGACGATTCCTCGCAATCCGCAGCGCTGAAGGCCTTCCTGCGCGCCTTCATCTCAGCTCGGAGCGCATTCTTCGCCGCCCTGATGTCGGGTTCCACGTCGTTACAGCTCCCACTGGATGCTGAGAAACGCGTTTCGCGGCGCCGCCGGGATGAAATATGGCGTCGCGTAGATGGCGTTCTGTGAGGCAACGGCATACACGTCGTCCACGTACCCGGAAGCCTCATACAACCGATCGAACAGGTTGTTGACCGACACCCTCGCCTCCATCCCTTTCAGCCCGAAGCGTTTCTCGATCCGGTACGCGAGAGATACGTCAGTGACGTGGGAGGGAGCGATAGAATTTGCGGCGTTTTCCGCGTTGTCGAGGTACTGACGGCCCACGTACCGCCACCCAGCGCCAAGGCTCCACCCGCCGTGGGTCAGCCGGGCGCGGGCGTTCGCCAGCATGGTGGGAAAACCGGCGATGCGGTTGCCGTTGCGCGGCAGCGAAACGGTCTGCCATGCCTCCCAGTCCATCTGGTGTTCGGTGTAGCGCACGAAGTGATCGTTGTTGATGCTCACGTTCCCACCCAGCTCAAGGAAAGATGCGGGTTTTGCGGTCGCTTCGAGCTCAATTCCCTGGTGCACCGAACGATCCGCGTTGCCGGTGACCGGGTTGCCGCTCGCCTCGCTTATTTGCCCGACCCACGGGACAATCTCGTTGCGAAAATCCATGTGGTAAAGCGTAAGCATCGCGTTAATTCGAGGCGAACGGTACCCGGTGCCAAGTTCCAAGTTTAGTACGCGCTCCGGTTTCACCTTGGGGTTTTTGAGGCGAATCTGACCGATCTGGCCCGCCACAAGCGTGGTTTCCCGCGTGGCAAAACTCGGTTCGTTCCAGTAATCCTGCGGATCGGCGAGGTCGTCGGTGATCGGTTCCCGCCTCGCATAGGCAATGTTGGTAAATGCGTGCAGGCGATCCGTGATGTTGATGTTCACCCCGGCTTTCGGCGATATCCAGCGGAACTCCGCGTCGTACCGGTAGCGGGTGAGGCTGTCGCGATCCAGCGTGTACAGGTGGCGCACTGCCTGCAGATCGGCCATGAGGGTGACCCGCGGCAGAATGTGCGCCATTTCCTGCACGAAGGCGGAAGTTGTGAGCTTCCGTTCGCGGTAGTCATAGTACAAATGACCCGGCGCAACGCCCGGGGGCGGGGCCGCCAGCCACGTGATCTGCCCCCAGTGGCGCCCGCTGTGCGCGCGCAGTTCTCCGCCCGCCGTCAGAGTTCCTCCGCGGTGTTCCCACGCCATGCGGGGCAACAGGCCGTACTCACGGTTCTCCACGTTTCTGCGGCGGGTGAGATCCGACTTCGTCACGGTGTAGTTGCCGTTCGCGTCCGCGCGGGGCGTTCCGTCCGCGTTGCGTTTGTACCACGACAGCGGATACAACGAGGGGTCCTTCACGCGGAACGTCGGGAGGCGGAATTCTTCCAGACTGCGGGCCGTGCGGAACTGATCGTAATACCCTTCCCCGGTGATCGCGTACAGCGTGGTGTTGAGGCGAAGGGCGGGCGCAATCTGCCAGTCATGGTGCAGTTCATAATGTGGCTGGTTGAACGTGTCCACTTCGTTCTGGTAGGTAAGCGGGTTATACCGGCGATCCGCGCGGGCGTTGCCGGTCACTGCCCCGTCGAGATAGGCCCGGGTTACTCCGTTGTAGGCGAGGTGGGTTCTTTCCGGCCCGCCGTACACGAGCAGGGTCGTCGTC
>ERZ795058.320-NODE-320-length-77996-cov-10.355923_pt1 | contig 77996 bp, 69 predicted proteins | sample MGYA00375142_ERZ795058 | MGnify/ENA primary metagenome ERZ795058 (study PRJEB30187, sample SAMN05720210) | activated sludge metagenome | isolation source: anaerobic digester from wastewater treatment plant | place: Japan | collected 2015-04-20 ... | reverse complement strand
CTAAGCCTATACGAAGCTCACAAAGGGCAACAGGGATAGAAAATCTAACCCGTCTAAATTGAACCATCCAGCAACCATTGCAATCACCACTGCCACACAACAGCAGATGAGCAGGACTGCAACGACCGCAAGAATGATCCACAGGGTCTTTTTGCTTTTCTTTTCTGGAACTGCGCTATCCAGCTCTGGGAGTTCCGGGATGTAGCTGATGTCTTCTGTCATTGATACCTCCAAATTGTTAAAGTGTTATGAATCCCTGTCATCCGATTAATTAAAACCATTTGCAAATGGAATAAAGCAAAAGGGCAATGTTATAACGCCGGCAACCAGCAGGATGCCCAGGCAAATCCCAATCAAACTCAACCCGATATTTACCCAGCCCAATATCAAGCCCCAACGGGCCAGTCCTTCACCGGTGACCGCGCCGCCGCTTTGTGCAATTTCTTTCTTTGCTGAATAGCCCAGAATAATTGCCAGAATTGCCCCTAACAGGGGAAGGAGAAAAAAGCTGGCAATACCTGAAATCAGGCTGATCACAGCCATTGTAGATGTCTGTTGATAAATGGGCGGTTGACCGTATCCTTGATTTGTCATTATTAGCTCCTATCAATCTGATGATTTATTATATTATAAATGAAAACAAACCCTGTGTCAGGGTTTTTCAGCTCAAGTTGTTTTTTCAATCGATTGGTTGGCGATCCACCAGATCAACCCGATGAGAAAGACCACCAAAATAATCGCCACAAGAATCGGGATCACCACCGAGAGAACTGAGATCGTGGTGGCAGCCACATCTTCCAGGATGCTGACCGGCACATCTCCGGCCCCGGCTGTGGTCACCGTGGTTATCGGGCGAACCAGCACAGATTTCGCCGCATGCACGCCTCCGGCCACCAGCAGACCTATCGCAATCGAGAGAATCGGGTTAACCTCTGTAATCACATTGGCGCTGGCCGCAAACAGGATTGCCCCGGCAGTCGGGCGAAACAAAGTCTGAATGATATCATTGATATGATTCACCGCCGGAATTTTATCAACAAGAAATTCCACCAGTGACAGAACGATCAACAGACCAATAATCCACCAGCTCTCCAACGCACGCCAGCTTTCAGAGAGGTTGATCAAATTGGTAAATTTCGCCAGCAGCGAAACCACCAGTAAGGGGATATAAGCATTTAATCCAGCGCTGGCTGATAGCCCAAAAGCTGCAATGACATCCATCTTCACCTGCTTTCATAATTGATAATCGTCAATTATAACGGGAAGTGATTATAAGGTAAAGCCTCCCCAGGTGCCAGTCATTAAAAACCGCACCACGCTGATAGCCCCAATCTGGGTCAACGCGATCACATAACCGCTGACCAGCGGGATTAATAACTCCCTCAAACAGTCAAAGGTGTTTTCGCGTTTGAATATCATCACTAACACCATACTGTACACCATGGTCAACAGCATGATCACACTGCAGGAGCTTAACAAAGCCAGTGGATATAAAACCCACGCAATTTCCAACCACACCAGTCCGGCCAGGGCACCTGCCAGCACAACCAGAAGCAGCATTTGCTGCCAGGTACTCACTGGCGATTGATCCCGCCACTGCCTGAACATCGTCTGAACAAAGGCAGGCCATAGAAAAGCCGCTAACGCCAACCCCATCCCCATCCCGGTGGCCAGGCGGGTCCAATTCTGGGTTTGATACAGGGACGGCAGAATCGGGGTCAGCATGGCAAAGGAATTAACTCCGTCCAGCACCCAGGCCAGAGCGAACAGGGCAAACAGCAAGCTGGCGCCGATAGACGGCATCTTACCTTTTTTACCCTGAACCGCCTGAAACAGCATACCCAGCAGCGCCCCCAGGAATGTGCCCGAGCAGCGGGCGCACAATGGGAACGACCGTTCATGGATGTGAAAGGAGCGTATATCCATCTGGTGGCAAACCGAATATCCTACAGCCTGGGCTTTACCCAACAGGCCGCTGGGCGTCAGCGCCAACCAGGTGATCGTCAGCGCCAAAGCAAAACCGATCAAAATCCAGCGCCAGGGAGAGGCCCGACGTGGGGCTTTAGGGAATTGTTCTTCAGTCACTTTGCTGAATGCTTCCTTCCTTAACCTTCAGGTGTGGTCAACTTCTGATGCGCGGTCGCCAGCCATTCGATAATCTCAATGTTCTGCGGGCAGACAGCTTCACACTCTCCACATTCGATGCAGTTATCAGCTCGCTCTTCAGGTTTGGTGAAAAGGTCATAGGCTCTGTAGCCAGAATCCCAGGCATCAAAAGCAACGGCATCGTTGTAGATGCTGAAGACGTGCGGGATATTCACACCACTTGGGCAGGGCAGGCAGTACTCACATTGGGTGCAGGGGATTGGCTTTAATGAAACGTAGGCTTCGCGCGCCTGGCTCACCAAGGCATGGTCTGCATCGGTCAATTTTCCCACCGCTGCATCTGCTGCCAATAGCAGGTTTTCTTCCACATGTTCCATCGCAGACATACCACTCAGCACCAGTGACACCTCGGGCTGATCCCACAGCCAGTTCAACGCCCAGGCCACAGGCGACCAATCCCGCTCACTCTGCGCCCAGATTTCTGCCACCGGTAAGGGCGGCGGGTTTACAGCAATCTGTCCACCGCGTAGCGGTTCCATCACCACCACCGCCATACCCCGGTCCGCAGCTAACTTTAATCCCTTCATCCCTGCCTGGTGATCGATATCGATATAGTTATATTGGATCTGCGCCATTGCCCAGTTGTCATATCCCATGACAATGTTTTCGAAAACTTCGTATTTATCGTGGAACGAAAAACCAAGATGATGAAACAAGCCCTCAGCCATCTTTTTCTCCGCCCAGGAGAAGACATCCAGCTTTTGATACTTCTCCCATTCACGCGCATTCATCGAATGCAATAAATACACATCCAGGTGGTCAACATCCAGCCGCTCAAGCTGGGCTTCCAGGAAGCGATCAAAATCCGCCGGTGTGTCAATCAGCCAGGAGGGCAGCTTGGTTGCCAAACGTACCCGATCACGGTAACCGTCCTTCAATACCCGACCGAGAAATCGCTCGCTCTGTTCCCGATGGTAACCCCAGGCGGTGTCGATATAATTGACACCGGCGTCGATAGCCCGCCGTATCATCGCTGTGGCCAGCAGCTCATCGATTTTGCCGCTATCACCCTCGAGTATCGGCAAACGCATGGCGCCAAACCCTAAGGCGGAGACATCCCAGCCCAACGAACCAAATTTTCTAAATTGCATAATTGACCTTTCCGTTATGGTTTCTCCAACTCGATTATACCCGAATCAATATCAGCGTTAATAAGACTCCGCACGGAGAACGAACTCCCCTTCAGTTTGATTGACAAACCCGCTTGTTTGTGTAATACTTTCCTTATCGCCAACCGGCACCGTGCAGGTTCTGGTTGAGGATCTGCAATCCCACTAAAGAGGAGGTGGTGTACAATGATAGACAGTAGTTACTTATCAACGGCTGTAGCACCCCTCCTCGATAGTTTTCGATAAGGGTGCTACAGCCCAAAAAGAAAGCCGCTCGAGGTGCGAGCGGCTTTTGGGTTAACCACCTCAATCAATCCCAGGAGAACAAGACCCCAAATCACAAAAACCCGCCAGGGAGGAAGTGACAGGTTCCTGTAAAGGCTTGTAACAAAGCTCCCTTGGCTTTACAGATCGATTAAAGCTATAATCCCCATACTCAACCTTTAACAATAAGTTGGTGAAAGCTTATCAAAGATGCTGGAAGTAAAAACGCTGGCACAGGTCAACCAGATCATAAGCGACCGTTTTGGTCATTTACGTGCGCCCGGTGAAAATGTACCCCTGGAGGCAGCCTTAAGCAGGAGGCTGTACCAGGATTTATTGGCAAACGAATTCGTTCCGAATTTCAACCGCTCTACCGTGGACGGCTATGCCTTGATCAGCGCCGATGCGTTTGGCAGCTCGGAAAGCATACCGGCGATATTAAATGTTGTTGGGCAATCGGCGATGGGTGAGCACAGCCAATTAACTCTGCGACGGGGCGAATGCGCCTCTGTGCCAACGGGCGGTGAACTGCCGGCTGGTGCAGACGCAATGGTCATGCTCGAACATGCCGAAGATTACGGTGATGGCACCATCGGCGTAATCAAGCCTGTTGCCCCGGGCGCCAACCTGATCTTCAAGGGCGACGACCTCAAACCAGGTCAGGTTATCTATCAACAGGGAAAGAAAATCGATGTCGCAGATGTTGGCACCCTGGCCGCGCTGGGGTTCACCCAGGTGACCGTATACCGGGCACCGGTAATCGGATTAATTTCTACCGGCGACGAGCTGGTAAAACCCGGCGAGCCCATCAGGATGGGACAAATTCGCGATGTGAATGAGCCCCTGCTGCAGGCAGCCTTAGATAAATGCGGCGCACAGGCGCATGCCTTTGGTATCTGCAAGGATGATAAACCCGTCATCCGGGAAAGGATGCTTACAGCCTTAAAAACTTGCGACGGTTTGATCGTCACCGGCGGCACCTCCGTCGGCATTCAAGATGCATTGCCCGAACTGGTCTCGGAGCTGGGAACTCTGCTGATACATGGCGTAGCAGCCAAACCCGGAAAACCGACGCTCGTGGGCGCCATCGAGGAAAAACCCGTATTTGGCTTGCCCGGTAACCCAGTAGCCGCATTTTTTATGTTCCTGGCACTTGTTAAACCCCTCCTGCAGACCATGATGAGCGGATCAACAGGAGAAGTTCGCCTGGTGTTGCCGATAGCACGCGCGGTGCCGAGCAACCACGGACGCGAAGACCTGTTGCCCGTAAAAATAAAGGATGGGCAAGCACACCCGGTAATTGGTAAATCCGGGCTGATCACCACACTAGCAAACACCGACGGTTATATTCGCATCCCTCGCGACAAAGAGGGTCTGCAAAAAAACGAACGTGTTGAAGTGAACCTATTTTAGGAGATAACAATGTCCTATCAATACCTGACCAATACACCCCTGGATGAAGCTGTAAAAATCTACCTCGACGCGCTCAGTGCGCAGGGGCTGAACCTGGGCGACGAGCGCATCTCAACCCAGGATGCGCTGGGTCGAGTGACTGCCCGTGCGGTCTACGCACGCATCTGCGCACCGCACTATAATGCCTGCGCCATGGACGGCATCGCCCTGGACGCGCGCATCACCTTCGGCGCCACTGAAACAACACCCGTGAGGTTGAAATCCTCAGATTTTACCTGGGTGGATACCGGCGATCCCTTGCCAGCAGGCTGCGACTCCGTGATCATGGTGGAAGACGTGGTGGAAGAGGGTGATACCATCATCCTTTATTCTGCAGCAACGCCCTGGCAGCATATCCGGCAGATCGGCGAGGATATCAGCGCTGGCGACATGATCCTGCCCTCCTTTACCATCATCACCCCCGCGGGAATGGGCGCCATGCTGGCTGGCGGCATACTGCAAATTGAAGTCTTGAAAAAGCCCGTCATCGGGATCATCCCCACCGGGGATGAGATCGTGCTGCCCACCGACAACCCGGCGGAAGGCGAGGTCATCGAATTCAACTCAACAATCTTCAGTGGCATGCTCAGTGATTGGGGTTACACGCCAAAAGTGTATCCCATCGCTGCTGACAAGCCTGAAGAGCTCCACCGAGTGCTTGAAATTGCCTCTGGCGAATGTGATGGCGTCATCATCAATGCCGGTTCTTCAGCCGGGCGCGAAGATTTCACAGCCGCTGCTATCCGCAGTGTGGGCGAGGTTGTCCTGCATGGGGTTGGGATCAAACCGGGCAAACCCGCAGTCCTGGGCATGGTCAAAGCTCCCCACAAGGATGGCGTCATCCCGGTGATCGGACTGCCCGGGTATCCCGTTTCTGGCATCATAGTGATGGAATTGGTGTTCAAACCCGTCCTCAATGCATTGACAAAACAGCGCACTGAAACGCCCGCAATCGTTGAAGCCGTGCTATCCCGCCGCCTGAACTCCTCCTTAAAATACAGAGAGTTTATCCGCACCCGGTTAGGCTTGGTGAGCGGAAAACTCGTGGCTGTGCCGCTCAGCAGGGGAGCCGGCGTGGTGAGCTCCTTTGTGAAAGCTGACGGGATCATCGATATCCCGCAGGAGCGCGAAGGTTATGAAGCCGGTGAAAGCGTGCAGGTCAGACTGACCCACAGCATGGAAGAGATCCACTCGATGCTGGTGGTCACCGGCAGCCATGACCCCTTGCTGGATGAGGTCGCTGACCTGATGCGGCACCGCTGGCCGGGCAGCCTGGTGGGTTCATCGCATGTGGGCAGCATGGGCGGCATCATGGCGCTGCGGCGTTCAGAGGCACACCTGGGCGGCATTCACCTGCTGGATGAAGACAGCGGCACCTACAATATCCCCTATGTGCAAAAATACTTCCCCCAGGGCGGCGTTGTTCTGGTTGAATGTGTGCAGCGCACTCAGGGGCTGATGGTAGCCGGAGGTAACCCGAAAAACATTCGGGGATTTGCTGACATCGCAGAACTCGAATTCGTTAACCGCCAGAAGGGCAGCGGCACACGCATCCTCTTTGATCACCTTGCCGGGCAGGTTGGGATAAATCTCGCCAGCCTGCGCGGCTATAATCGCGAAGAATTCACCCACACCGCCGTCGCCGCAGCCATCGCAGCCGGTACCGCCGATGCAGGTCTGGGCATCCTCGCTGCAGCCAGGATTTACGACCTGGACTTTATCCCGGTAGCCGATGAACAGTATGACCTGTTAATCGCCGAAGAGGCGCTGGAACTGGAGACGGTCCAGCAATTCCTGGAAATCTTGCAAAGCCAGGCCTTTGCCACCCGTCTGGAAAAACTAGGCGGATACACCCTGACCCATCCTGGAAGGATCATCAAATGGCATTAACCCACCTGAACCCACACGGTGAAGCTTCCATGGTTGATATCAGCCACAAGCCAGCCAACCTCAGGACTGCTGAAGCCTGCGCGGCGATTAAAATGAAAGCCAGCACGCTTGAAATGATCATCGACGGGTCTGCGCCCAAGGGTGACGTGCTTGCCTGTGCGCGCATTGCCGGCATAATGGCTGCCAAGCGCACCGCTGAGTTGATTCCGCTGTGCCACCCGATTGCATTGACCCACATCAGCGTGGAGTTTGAACCTGAAGGATCGGATACTATCAAAATCACCGCCCGGGCTGCGTGCCATCACAGCACCGGTGTTGAAATGGAAGCGCTGTGCGCAGCCAGCCTGGCTGCCCTGACAATTTACGACATGTGCAAAGCGGTTGACCGTGGCATGGAGATTGTCAAGATTGGATTGCTTAAAAAAAGCGGCGGGCTGTCCGGCGACTATGAAAAAGGATCACCCCTGACATGATTGACCAATATAGCCGAGATATCAATTATTTACGCCTTTCAGTGACAGAGCGCTGCACGCTGCGCTGCGTGTATTGCCGCGCCGATGAGGGTATCTGCCCCAAAGCAGCCGAGCTTTCCTGCGCGGACTTCCTGCGCATCGCCAGGGCGTGTGTCGATCTGGGTATCCGGCGCATCCGCGTCACCGGTGGTGAGCCCCTGCTGCGCAAAGATATTCTCGACATCGTCGGCGGTTTGGGTCAGATGGAAGAACTTATCGATCTGACAATGACCACCAACGCACAATATTTGGCAGAACATGCCGAGGGCTTGAAAAAAGCGGGGTTAAAACGGATTAACATCAGCCTGGATTCCTTGTGCGAAGATCGGTATCGACAAATCACCGGTGGTGAGCTCAAGAACGTCTTCGAAGGCATCGACGCGGCTGTTAACGAGGGTCTTTTACCGATCAAGATCAACGTGGTGCTGGTGCGCGGGATCAACGATGATGAGGTGGACGATTTTATCGCTCTCACCAGGGACAATCCACTTGACGTGCGGATGATCGAACTGATGCCGGTTGGTGTTCTCGGGCAGGATGAAAGCCTGCGCATCAACAACGACGAACTGATCGCTGCCCGCCCTTATTTACAACCCGTGGCGCCCAGTTATTCAGGTCAGCCCTCCCGCGATTACAAAATCGCCGGTCACCAGGGACGCGTTGGCTTTATCAGTCCCATCTCACACAGCTTTTGCTCGGAATGCAACCGCATCAGGGTGATGAGCGATGGGATGCTGCGCCCCTGTTTGGGGAACAATGCAGAGATCTCCCTGCAACCTGCCCTGCAGGCGGGCGATGACGCGCTATTGGAAGTGATACGCACCACTATCTTCAACAAGCCGATGCGACACCACTTTGAAAAGGGGTTCTCATCCGCGAAATCAATGTTAAAAATTGGAGGTTAACATGAATCCGCATGTGGTTGCTGTTAACATCAGCGAGGAAAAAGGCACGATCAAGCATCCCGTCGAGCAAATCTGCCTGAAAATCGATCAGGGTATCCAGGGCGACGCACACGCCGGAAACTGGCACAGGCAGATCAGCTTGCTGGCCCAGGAAAGCATCGACAAAATGACCGCGTTGGGCGTTAAGGGCTTGACCCCGGGCATTTTTGCCGAAAATATCACCACCATCAATATTGAACTGTTTTCATTGCCGGTGGGAACTCGCTTGCAGGTGGGCGAAGCCGAGCTGGAGGTCACCCAGATTGGCAAAGAATGCCACCACCACTGCCAGGTTTACCGCCAGATTGGCATGTGCGTGATGCCCGCAGAGGGCATCTTTGCCAAAGTCATTGTTGAAGGAACACTGCAAGCCGGTGATGAGATCAGGATTCTACCGTGATAAATGTTGCTATTTTAATTATTAGCGATAAAAGTTCTCAGGGATTGCGTGATGATCAGACCGGCCCAGCGCTGATAGAAGCGCTGTCACCGCATACCAGGGTCAGCCCGGTGCAGATCATCCCGGATGAATTCAAGGTGATCAAAGCAACATTGATTGAATTAGCTGATGCAGGGGAATACGATATTATTTTCACCAGCGGGGGTACCGGTTTCTCCCCTCGGGATGTAACCCCCGAGGCCACCCTGGCTGTAATCGAGCGCCTGGTGCCGGGCATCCCTGAAGCCATGCGGGCTGCCAGCCTGGAAATCACCCCACGGGCGATGCTCTCCCGTGCAGTGGCTGGCCTGCGCGGGAAAACCCTGATCATCAACCTTCCCGGCAGTCCCAAGGCAGCCCTGGAGAACGTGCAGGTCTTCCTGCCAACCCTGGAGCACGCCGTGGAAACCCTGCGCGGCGACGCCCACGAATGTGCTGATAGCGCATAAGTGCCAGGTGAAAGGGACGGATGACTGGCGACGGAATGCGGCGCCAAGCGGATCGCTGGTGGTTCATTTTTAAATACTCTCAGTACTAAATTCTAAGCGCTAAGCCAATAACTCCCCTCTTCAAACAAACAGCGACCAGCGGTCATCCGTCCTCCTCAACTATTAACTATCCCTCGTCCCGTTTGACAGATACCATTTCATCATTTATAATCCCTTTGTTCTTCGACTCGGCACCCTTCGGAAATAGCCATGGGTGTACGAGCGGCAGCTTGCCGGTAAAATCCCAACATGCCGGAAAAGCTCAAGGGTTTCGCGGGAAACCGCGTTGCCTCCCGTATTAGGAAAGGAGAATAAGATGAGAAAGTATTTAATCGTTTGTTTTACCTGTTTGATGCTGTTAGGCTTGATCGCCTGCACAGCAAAGACCCCACCAGCCGCAGAAATCGAGAATCCTGTGATCCGTCTCTCCACGACGACCTCAGTCAACGATTCAGGTCTGCTGCCCTATCTGCAACCCCATTTTGAGGCTGACACTGGCTACAAACTGGAGATTACTTCAGCGGGAACCGGTGCCGCCATCGAGAAGGCTCGCACGGGCGATGCAGACTGTCTGCTGGTACATGCCAAGTCTTCTGAAGAGGATTTTATCGGTGAAGGCTTTGGTGAAGAGCGCCTGCCATTTATGTTCAACTATTTTGTCATCGTTGGCCCCGCAGATGACCCGGCAGGCATCAAGGACGCTGCCACAGCGGCCGAGGCGTTCGCAGCGATCGCCAATAGCGGCTCAAAGTTTGTCAGCCGCGGCGATGACAGCGGAACGCATGTCAAAGAAAAAAATATCTGGAAAGATGCCGGCTTTGACCCGGCGGAAGAGGATTGGTATATCAGTGTAGGCGCTGGCATGGGTCAGACGCTGACCGTCGCAGATGAGGAATTGGCTTACACCCTTTCCGACAAAGCCACCTTCCTTGCGCATGATAATTCCCTCAGCTTGCTGAAGGAAGAAGCCGAGGATATGAAAAACACCTATTCTTTAATTGCCATTACCCCCGAACGCTGGGAAGACACCAACCATGCGGGCGCCTTAGCCTTCATCGAGTGGATAACTTCTGGTAAAGCGTTAGACCTGATCGATAAATACGGCATTGAAGAATATGGTGAGCCCCTCTTCTTCTCCATGCGATAATTGAATATGATTAAGTGAACACGGGGATGACCGCGTCTCCGTGTTCACTGACGATAATCATATCGGTTTGAAGTCCACGCAAATCAGAATAAATCAAAGGGTCTCTCCACAACCCCATGGACGGATTAATTAAAGCCATCAACCTGCTTTTTGGCGAGAACCCGGAACTGCGCCAGATCATCGCGGTCACATTGCGCATGTCCTTAATTTCAACGAGCATCTCATCCCTGGTGGGCATCCCACTGGGGGCGCTGATCGGCAGCCGTGAGTTCAAAGGGAAACACTGGGTTCAGCGCTTTACCAATACCCTGATGGGTGTTCCGCCGGTTGTGGCGGGTCTGGCTGTCTTCCTTATGCTGTCTCGTAGCGGCCCTTTGGGTTCGTTAAAACTCCTTTACTCTGTAACCGCAATGGTGATCGCACAGGTCGTTCTGATCACGCCGATTATGACCGGTCTGACCGCCACCATCATATCCATCCCCGCACCGCGCATTCGAGAGACTGCGCAAGGCGTGGGTATCTCTACCTGGCGCCAGATGGGGTTGATGATCTATGAGTGCAGAAGTCAATTGGTCTCAACCGTACTGGTCGGATTTGGACGAGCGATTGCCGAGGTCGGCGCTGTGCAGATCGTGGGTGGCAACGTGCAATATAAAACACGGGTGATGACAACAGCCATCATGATGCAGACCAATATGGGCAAGTTTCACTTCGCCATTTCACTGGGGATCGTTCTGCTGGTGATTTCCTTTGGGATCAATGCACTTGTGAACTATTTGGAATCAAGGGGGAATGCATGATCGTATTGAAGGACGTAAAAAAAGTCTACGATGAGCGCATCGTGCTGAATATCCCGCACTTGGTGTTCGACCTGACAAAGCGTTATGCCCTGATTGGGGTCAACGGCAGCGGAAAAACCACGCTCTTACGCATCCTGGCAGGTATCCTTAAACCCGACTTGGGAGAAGTGACCAGCACCTCAACCAATAACATGGGCTATATGCCGCAATCTCCCTATGCATTCCGGTTTTCGGTAGAGAAAAACGTAGCCATCGCACTGGATAAAGAACAGGTTTCTAAAGACCAGGTGTTGGAAGCACTTAAAGCGGTGGGCATGGATCATCTTCAACACGCCTACGGCAACCAGCTTTCGGGCGGTGAGACACAAAGGATGGCTCTGGCGCGCATGATTGTCAAACCGCGCAATCTGCTTTTATTAGATGAACCCACTGCCTCAGCAGATATTCGCGGCACAAGCCAGATAGAGAAAGCGCTCCTTAAATACGCCGATGACAACAACTGCACCCTGATCCTTTCCACTCACTCGCCCGCCCAGGCACTGCGCCTGGTGGATGAGGTTCTGTTCCTTGACGAGGGCAGGGTTATTGAGCAGGGCCCAGCCGAAGACGTGCTGCACCATCCAAAACACCCGGTCATACAAGAATTTCTCGATCACTGGAAAATATAAGTGGTGGGTAGTGGGCAGTTCACTCTTGAAAGGCGTTTCCCCTGATTCCAAATGACCATTCACCACACACCATTCACGATAAATTGAGGTCCCCATGCAATCCGTCATCGAACGCTTTATCCGCTACATAAAAATCGACACCCAATCGATCCATAAATCCACAACCTACCCCAGCACCGCTAAACAGCTAAACCTGGCGCGTCTGCTGGTCGACGAGCTGCAAGAGCTCGGCCTGGAGGACGCAGCCATGGACGGGTTCGGCTACGTCACCGCCACGCTGCCAGCCAACATCGATCGAGGCGACGTGCCGACGATCGGCTTCCTGGCTCACATGGATACCAGCCCGGACCTGTCTGGGACAGACGTCAACCCGCAGTTCATCGAAGACTATGATGGCGGCGTGATCACATTAAACGCTGAAAAGGGCATCTTTATGGACCCGGAAGAATTCCCGGATCTGAAGAAATACATCGGCAAGACCCTGATTACCACCGACGGTACAACCCTGCTGGGCGCCGATGACAAAGCCGGCATCGCCGAGATCATGGCTGCCGTGGAATACCTGCTCGAGCATCCCGAGATCCAGCACGGGACGATCAAAATTGGTTTCACGCCCGATGAAGAGGTCGGCGCAGGGGTGGACTATTTTGACGTCGAAGCCTTTGGCGCTGATTTTGCCTACACCCTTGATGGAGGTGAGATCGGCCAGGTTCAGTACGAAAACTTCAACGCCGCCGGCGCCGAGCTGACCATCCACGGGCGCAACGTGCATCCCGGCACATCCAAGCTCAAGATGCGCAACGCCCTTCTGATCGGCATGGAACTAAATGAGCTTTTACCGGTCTTTGAACGCCCTGAACACACCGAGAAGTACGAGGGGTTTTACCATCTGTTCCAGTTTGGCGGGTCGGTTGAGGAAGCCAGCATGATTTACATTATCCGCGATCACGACCGGACCAGGTTTGAACAGAAAAAGATCCTCCTTGGAAAAGCCGTGGATTACATCAATGCCAAGTATGGCGAAAAGATCATCGATCTCAAACTTGTGGATCAGTACTACAATATGCGCCAGCAGGTGGAGCCCCATCAGCAGATTATGGACATCGCCATTCGGGCTATCCAGGCGGTGGGCGTGACCCCCATCATTGATCCCGTGCGCGGTGGGACGGACGGCAGCCGCCTGTCGTATATGGGCTTGCCGACCCCCAACCTGTTCACCGGCGGGCACTATGCACATGGTAAATACGAGTTCATCCCCACCTTTGCCATGAAAAAAGCCGTTGAGGTACTGGTGAAGATCGCCGAACTGGCAGCCACGGAATAAACACGGTTTTCCAATAAGGTTCGACGATGAATTCTCGCGAAAGGATCAGCCTGACCCTCAACCACCAGAAGCCCGACCGGGTTCCCCTGGATCTGGGCGGCAGCCCGGTGACGGGAATGCACGTCAGCTCAGTGCACAAATTACGCCAGGCTCTGGGTTTGGACCCTCCTGGAACGCCCGTAAAAGTGATCGAACCCTACCAGATGCTGGGCGAGATCCAACCTGACCTGCTGGACGCATTGGGTGTGGATGTGGTGCCCCTGTGGGGGCCGGATAGCATGTTTGGCTATGTCCTCAAGGATTGGAAACCGTGGACCTTCTTCGACGGCACGCCTGTTTTGGTGCCAGGCGGCTTTAACACCCGACCTGAACCCAACGGCGACATCCTGATGTACCCGCAGGGCAATCCGTCATTTGCCCCCAGCGGACGCATGCCCGCAGGCGGTTTTTATTTTGACGCCATCGTGCGCCAGCCGCCGATCGATGATGCCCGGTTGGACCCAACGGAAAACCTGGCCGAATTCCAGCTGGTGTCCCAGTCTGACCTGGCGCATTACGAACAGGAAGCCCGGCGGCTGTTCACCGCCACAGATAAGGCCATTTTTGCGAATTTTGGTGGGACAGGGTTCGGCGATATCGCCCTTGTTCCGGGTGTCCAGTTACCCAACCCCGCGGGTATCCGCGATATGACCGAATGGTACATGTCCACCATCACCCGGCGCGATTATATCTGGAGGGTGTTCGAAGGACAGTGCGAGATCGGGCTGGAAAACCTCAAGCGCATCCACGCCAGGGTCGGCGAAAAGGTCAGCGTTTTATTCGTCAGCGGGGCGGATTTTGGCGCCCAAAACGGACCATTGATTTCTCCTAAAGCCTACCGCGGCCTGTTCCAGCCCTTTCACAAAATAATCAACACCTGGGTGCACGAAAACACGACCTGGAAAACCTTTATCCACTCCTGCGGATCAGTGATCAAGCTCTATCCCGATTTTATCGAAGCCGGCTTTGATATTATCAACCCCGTGCAGACTTCCGCGGCGGCGATGGACCCCACCACCCTGGTCAAACAATTCGGCGAACGGGTCACCTTCTGGGGCGGCGGCGTGGATACCCAGTCCACCCTGCCCTTTGGCTCCCCGGAGGCGGTGCGCGCCCAGGTGCGAGAACGTATGCAAACTTTCGGCAGCCGAGGCGGATTTGTGTTCAACCCGGTTCACAACGTGCAGGCCAACATCCCCGTGGAAAACCTGCTGGCACTTTACCAGGCTGTAGAGGACTTTCGATAGCTGGTAGCTCTTAGCTCATTGTTGATAGAACTGACAGCTTAGCCCAATTTTTATAACGGTCTAACGACGTTTGAACAGCAAGCAGCCTTCACATGAAAACCACAAAATCTTTTCCATATTTGATATTTGCTATCTGACAAGCTAACCTAAGAATTTGATCTATCGATTTTTTTGAAAGGTTAATATCTACAAACCAACCTTTACGAAATTCATAAGAGTATTGTTTAGCAAGATCTGGCCTCGGAGGATTTAATTCCCTCCTCGATTTGGCAATATAACGACGTGTTCTACCGTGTTTTGGTAAGCTCGCATACCTATCGAGAAAAGTTTCATCTCGATCCGCAAACAAATTGAGGGCTTGAAACATTATCTCCCTCGCGGTTTTTGCAGAATGATATTCTCCAAATAATTCAAAACCAATCTGAGTTGGAACTGGATCCTTGTTTGTTTCTTTTTTATGGTCCGGAATTTTAATTACCACCGGATACTCATGGTTTTCTTTTAATACAAGATTGTTACTCAGAAAATCAGTAACTTGATCTGGATTGGTTTTAAAACCACACAGGCTTTCAACCTTGTCGATCAATAAATCGATTAGCAATTCATCACCTTCATCAACCAATCTTTTCCATGCTTCAGGAAGGGTTTTTTGTGCTTCTCGTTTCTGATGAATGCTACGATAGTCCTTTTTTGCAAAATCCAATGCTTTACCTGAAATAACGTTAGAATAACTGAGGTACCTAGATAGTATTGCGACAATATCATCGATTTCTCTCTCCAGAAAATCTAATTTGTATACTCTACGATCTGAAATTTCTCCGGGTTCTGCTGGCAAAAAGAAATGCCATTCTTGTCCGTCAGTTAAAATTGCAAAAGGAATACCATATAAAAAAGCATATTCAAACAACTGCCTTTCGGCTCCATCACTTTGACCAATTTGCTTAATTTCAATAAAAATAACAGGTTTATTTGCTGGGTGACATAGAGCAAAATCAACTCGTCGTGTATCCAACTTATATTCTGGGGTTACGATGGTAGTATTAAATATTGGCCATCCTAAATTGGTTAGAATTCTTTGCACAATCCCTTGAGATACCGCGGCTTCACTTTGATATTTTCCTTGTTTAATATTGCTCTGGATATCGATAATCGTGTTTCTCATGACAAATCCTTTATAAAACTTGAGAAATGTCTGCTATAAATTCATTATATCATAAGCATAAAATATATAATCACTCCCGCCAGGGCAGCGCTGAGTGTGCACAGAAAATTGACCCCATCATTGTTCAACCACGCCAGCCCGCGCTGGTGCACGGTTTTTCCCCCGCAGGTGTGCTGCGGATGCTTTTCCGTCTCTTTTTGACAGGCCGGGCAGAAATAGATCGCCTGTAAGGTGGCACCCAGCAGGGAATCTACCAGCGAACCCAGCACTCCGCCCACTGCAATCGCCACCAGAGCTTTCCAGGGTGGGGTTTCCAGTGCGGGCGCCCAGCCCATACCGGTCACCCAGACAGCCATCCCGCCCACCAGGGCAGAGCCAACCAGTGCAGCCAGCGTCCCTGCCAGGCTGACCGCTCCCGAAGTGCCTTGGGGAACACGACGCAGGGTGGTCAGCAGCAGCGGCTGCCGGGGATTGAGCATGCCCAGCTCCGTCGCCCAGGTATCGGCGTTGGCGCCAGCCAGGCTGGCAGCAAACCCCACCCACAGGATCGGCGCCAGTGCCCCGGCTGGGTGGACCTGCTGCAAAACAAAATACGCCAGCGCTGCCGCCCCGGACACCCCGCCGTTAGCCAGCACCTGCCACGCGTCACGGTTGGACCCCTTCGCAAAATCAGGCCCGGTAACCGCTTTCCTGGCATTAAACAGCTTCGAAAGCAGACTGGAGGACACAAAAAAGGTCAGCATGACCACAGCCCAGCCTGCGCCAGCCAAGCCAAAAACTACCGTCCCCAGCACCGCCGCAGCGACGGCGCCGCCCCGATTGAGAGCTCGCGCCCGGTAGGCCAGGTAAGCCACGCTAACGCCCACAAACATCCCGATGAAAAAATTGACCATTGCTGTATCCGTTTAATTTTTGGTAATCATAACTGAAATCCCCCGTCATAACAACTGCCTGATCAAAAGATCAGCAATAAACTGCCAATCAACATCAACAGACCGGTCAACGCCGACGTCCCCCACAGGATGTAGGCGGCAATTTTCAGGTCTTTACCCCGCCGATAGAGCAGCGTCCCCGCCCCCAGGTTGACCATCCAGACCAAGCTGTTCAACACCGGCCGCAAGAGCAGCCGCTCCCCAGGCGCAGTGGTACCGGGTTCCACCCACTGGATTTCCCCCAATCCCGGGACGGCTATGGCCACTACCAGCAAAACGATCAGTCCAACCCCAAATCCCCCTATCAGCAGCCAGCGCCCGATGGGATCCTCCCACACCCTTCCGATAAACACCTGGGGATACACCGATTGGGCGTCTAACGGCGTCAGGCTGCCCAGCTCGTTCATTCGCTGGAAGGTTGCCATGAAACCTCTGACGTCCTCGGGTGAGATGGCAAACACCTTGCTCGGCGTAGCCACCAGGATCATATGGCGCAGGTCTGAGCTCAGGTATTCCACCTGCCCCAGCTCAGCCACCGTACGCCTGCCGAGGAATGCGCCAGTCCAGCGCAACCCGGGCAGGGGCAGGCGAAACCCGATCTCATTGGCGGGTCGCATCCACTCGATGGAGTCCAGGGGGATGTCCTCGCGCCGCAATCCCCAGCGGATCATCAAACCCTCTCTGCGCAAGATGTAAACGGCATTGTTCAGGGCGTACAGTCGGTACCCCAGCAGCGGCAGGGGAACCATCAGGATCAGCGCAATCAGCATATAGAGCAAAAAGTTCACCCCGGAAGGATCCTGTGTGGCACGGGAAAAGAAAAACCCGCCCGCGCCCACGAAAGCCAGCATCAACCCGCCCTGCAGCAGGATGCCAGCTGATCGTGGGGGATAAAACGCATGATCCATGTCCTTACCGCCCCATTGCAGAAATTTCAGATGCAGGCAGCGCTTCAGCCAGCGCCTGGCAGACCTCAACCACCATTTCTTCAGTCATCGCCCCAGAAAATGGCAGCGCCAGGCTGCGCTTTCCCAGGTCTTCCGTCACCGGAAAGTCACCCGGTTGAAAACCGAAGGCTTTCACCATATAGGGCTGCAGGTGGATCGGTGAAAAATACGGGCGGACCGGTATGCGCCGTTGCTCCAGGATTTTTGCCAGTCGGTCGCGGTTGATGGATGCGTCCAGGCGGACCACGTACACAAACCAGCTCACGCGGGAGGTGCTGTCTGCCAGTCCCGGCGGGGAGATCCGGTCGATCTTCGCCAGGTGTTTTGCGTACCAGTCAGCCACCTGCGCCCGGTTTTCAAGCAGCGTCTCCAACCGCCCCAGTTGAGCCAACCCCAGGGCGGCGCTCATCTCGTCCAGGCGGTAGTTGTACCCCAGGTAAGTATGCTGTAACCAGGTATCCCCTGGCGCCCGGCCCTGGTTACGCAGAGCACGCATGAAATTCGCTGCCTCCTGATCGTTGGTGATAATCATTCCACCTTCGCCCGTGGTGATCTGCTTGTTTGGATAAAAGGCAAATACGCCGAAATCTCCCAGGGTCCCAGCCGGCTGACCTTTGTATGCCCCGCCCAGGGCTTCGCAGGAATCTTCGATCACCGCCAGGTTGTACCTCCGGGCAATGGCGTTAATTCGATCGTAGTCTGCGGGCTGTCCGAACACATCCACGGGCAAAATGGCTTTGACGGCTCCCAGGCGTTCCTCACCCTCTGCGGGCAGTTTCCTGGGCAGCCATTTGCGTGCCAGGTCGCCCCCCAGGCTGAGGTCTTCCGCCGCCCGATCGAGCTGCTCGGTGTCAATGTTGCCCGTCAGCGGGTCCACATCCACAAAAACGGGAATGGCTTTCTCGAACAGGATAACGTTGGCAGAGGCGACAAAGGAGAAAGGTGTCGTCAGGACAAGGTCGCCCGCGCCGATCCCGGCTGCCCGCACACACAGGTGCAGTCCCGCTGTGCCCGAATTGACTCCGATGGCGTGCTGCGCGCCGGTCAGGTTGCAAAAGGCGCGTTCAAAGGCTTCAATCTTGGGCCCCATGGAGAGATTGGGCGTGTTGAGCACCTCCAGCACGGCCTGGCGGTCGGCATCGGTGATAATCGGAGAGGACATGGGGATTTTCATCAGGTTATTCCATTTCTCAGGTGTATTTGCATATGTCACGGTTCTAATTATAACGTTTTTTGGGATAGGGATTAGGATAGCTCGTAGCTGATAGAGCTTAGAACTTAGAGCGTAGAAAAAAATAATCGCAGTGCAATAGTTGACAGGCTGCTCCTAACTCCTGCTTCCTGCTTCCTATTCACTACTCACTACTCACCACTCACCATTCACTATCATCGTCCCCGAAGGTAAAATCCTGTTGCAGATTAATTGAATTCAGCACGAAGGATAACCCAGGAAAAACCCCATGCCCTTTGAATTGCAAGCCCCCTATCAACCCACCGGAGACCAGCCCCAGGCGATTGCCGAAATGGTGGCAGGGATTCAACGCGGCATGCGTCACCAGGTGCTGCTGGGCGCCACCGGCACCGGTAAGACTTTCACCGTTGCCAACGTGATTCAACAGGTGCAACTGCCCACGCTGGTGCTGGCGCACAACAAAACCCTTGGCGCCCAGCTTTACGCCGAGTTTAAGGAATTCTTTCCCAATAACGCGGTGGAGTATTTCGTTTCTTACTACGATTACTACCAGCCTGAGGCCTACGTACCGCAGCGCGACCTGTACATTGAAAAAGAAACCTCGATCAATGAGGAAATCGACCGCCTGCGCCTGGCAGCGACCACCGCGTTATTATCGCGCAAGGATGTGATCATCATCGCTTCGGTGTCAGCGATTTACGGGCTAGGGGATCCTGAGGCTTACCGCAGCACGGTGATTCAACTGGAAGTGGGACGCATCTACCGGCGAAATGCCCTGCTGCGCCGCCTGGTGGAAAGCCAGTACACCCGCAACGATTTTGAGCTCAAACCCGGAGTGTTCCGGGTGCGGGGTGACACGCTGGAGATATTACCCGCCTACGATGACACGCGTACCTTTCGCATCAGTTTCTTTGGCGATGAAGTCGAGCGCATCATCACCGTGGATCCCCTGACGGGCGAGGTATTCGGCGAGCATGAGACGGTAGATATTTACCCTGCCAAGCACTATATCACTGAAGATGAGCACATGGCGCAAGCCCTGCTGAACATCGAGCGCGAGCTGGAAGAGCGCCTGGCTGAGCTGCGCACGGCAGGTCAACTGCTGGAGGCTCAACGCCTGGAACAGCGCACCCGCTATGACCTGGAAATGATGCGCGAGGTGGGCTATTGTTCGGGGATTGAGAATTATTCCCGCCACATCGACGCTCGGGCTGCCGGGACGGCGCCCTGGACGCTGATCGATTTTTTGCCCAAGGAATACCTGTTGGTGATCGACGAATCCCATATGATGATTCCCCAGATCCGCGGCATGTATAATGGCGACCGTTCGCGCAAGCAGGTGTTGATCGATTATGGTTTCCGCCTGCCCTCTGCGCTGGATAACCGCCCGTTAAAGTTCGAGGAGTTCAAGCAGCAGATGGGCATCACCCTGTACACTTCAGCCACTCCTGCTGAATATGAACTTTCCATCGCAGACCAGGTGGTGGAGCAGATCATCCGTCCGACAGGCTTGGTGGACCCCGAGGTGATCATCCGTCCGACGGAGGGCCAGATTGATGACCTGTATGGCGAAATCACCCGGCGGGTGGATGTGGGCGAGCGTGTCCTGGTGACCACTCTCACCAAGCGCATGGCAGAGGACCTTTCGGATTACCTGATGGAACTGGGCTTGAAGGTACACTATCTGCACTCTGAAATCGAAACTCTCGAACGGGTGGGCATCCTGCGCGACCTGCGCCTGGGGGTGTTTGACGTAGTGGTGGGGATCAACTTGTTGCGCGAGGGGTTGGATCTGCCGGAGGTTTCGCTGATCGCCATCCTTGACGCAGATAAACAGGGTTTCCTGCGCTCGGGCACAGCACTGATCCAGACAATTGGTCGAGCTGCCCGACACCTGCACGGGCAGGTGATCATGTACGCAGATCGGGTCACCGATGCGATGCAATATGCCATTGATGAGACCAACCGCCGCCGAGAGATCCAGGTGGCTTATAACAAGAAACACCATATTGAGCCTGCCAGCGTGGTCAAAGCCGTGCGTGACTTGACAGACCGCCTGGCACGCGATGTCGGCGCTGAAGACGGGGATAATCTGCGCGGAAAGGCCAGTAAACTGGAACAGAAAGAGCTGCTTAGGATGATCAACGAGCTGGAACAACAGATGAAAGCCGCCGCACGTGAGCTGGAATTTGAGCGTGCAGCCATGCTGCGCGATCAGGTGTATGAGCTGCGAGCTATGTTGGCGGATGAATCAGACCTTCCGCCGTGGAAAAAAGTGCAGTTAATGACCGGCGGTCGAGATTAAACATAGCAGGCTATCGAGCATACCATCAATGGGTTGTTTACCCGGTCGATAACACGCTGAAGCGCTCAAAATCCCCCCGGGCTTCTTCAAATTGATAGTTCACATTCCACACATCCGAACGATGAGGACCCCTGCGCAATTCCCGAAGCAAGCGGTTGAGATTGGTTAGTGTGCCCTCCGCCATCACCTCAACGCGACCGTCGTAGCGGTTGCGCACCCAGCCGGTTAACCCCAGTGCCTGGGCTGACCTGAGGACAAAATAGCGAAAACCCACCCCCTGCACCATCCCCTCTACGTGGGCATGCAAACGATGGGTATTGTGTTCGGTCATCGGCTCATATTCATTTATTTAGAACATCAAACACCGGGGAAAACGGCTAATACTCTTCCGCATCTTCATCATCAAGCCAGTCGTCCAGGTCGTCCTCGTCAAAGTTCATCAAATCGAACCGGCTGACCTGCTCGGTGAAGTCGAGGTTGGCCAGGGCATCCTCAAGGAGGAGGACCTCGTCCATGTCTTCAGTCTCTTCCAGGGCAATCTCGATCAGCTCGCGCACACCCTCACCGCCAATCTTTGAAAGCGCCCAGATGGCAGCAAAATAAAGTTCTTCATCATCGGTGCCCTCTTCCAGAAGGTCGATAATCAATTCGCGGGCATCCTGGGTTTCAAGCTCACCCGCAGCGCGAATTGCCTCGCAACGAATTTCGGAGTCGGGGTGAGCGAACATTTCCAGAACCTGGTGCGTCCAGCGTTTGTCATAGGAGCGACCCATGGCAAACAAGGCCGATTGCAACCATTCTTCGTCATTGGATTCGTAGGCGCGGCGGATAAAATCCGGGATATCGGGGTGGCTGGAGTAGCTGAGGGATTCAAGCGCACGCCGGCAGATCAGCTTGTCCCTGGCATCCTGGTAGGTTCTGATCAGGGAGTCCACAACTTGCTGGAAGGTTTCAACCCTGATCTCTTCCAGCTCGCCCAGCTCAACAAAAGTGCCCAGCGCGGTGGCAGCCGCAGAGCGTACAATGGCTTCAGTGTCTTCCTGCAAACGCTTCAGTAACAGGGGCACCAGGTCTTCTCTATCAGACTGCCACAGCAAACGAATGGCAGTAGCCCGGGCGACCGGGTCTTCATCCTCCAGGCACATGATCGCAACGGGGTCAAAATCTAACAGGGTATCGCTTTCAGCCAGGTCTTCCATGTCTTCCAGCAGTCCTCGGCGACGCTCAATCCAGACCTGGGGCCAAACACCCTTCAACAGTTCAAGGTCTTTCTCCGAAATGTCGGAGAAATAATCGATCATCCCAGGCGGAAAGGGCGCATCTGCATTGAGCAGGGCTATTTTGACGGTGCTAAATTCAAAGTCTTTCTGGTTTGAATAGTTCATTTTTTAATCCTCGATTGACGTGATCAGGGAAGAACAATCGGGTTGGTAAAATCCAGCACAGTAATCACGACCATTAGCAGGATCAGCAGCAAGAAACTGACGGTGTTGATCGCGTTTTCCCATTTTTGAGGGATGCGTTTGCGCAGGATTAATTCTGGCAGAGTGAATAAAATTCGGCCGCCATCCAAAGCGGGGATGGGCAGCAGGTTGGTGATGCCCAGTGCGATTGAGATGTTGGCAATGATCGACAGGGTGAAAATCGGCACCGGCTCGGCTGTGGCAATGGAGGTTTCCTGGTCCATCTCAACCGCCTGGCTGTAGATATCGTAGATGCCTTTGTAACCCACAGGGCGCACCATCGCGGGGTCAACGGTGCCGCGGATTAACCGGACTGGCAGCAAGAGTGTTTCCCGAATAATGAGGCCTGTGGAATTGAGGGCGTATCCCGCCGATTGGAAAAAGGGAGTGGGCTTGAGCGGGTTGCTCAAAGCTACACCCATGGCGCCCTCGCCCGGGGGCGGTTCAAGCCGCGGGGTGAGAATGAAGGTTTCGACCTGGTCATCGCGCAAAATCTTCACGTTAAGCGGCGAGCCAGCCCGCTCATTGATCACAGTAACCAGTTGATCCATGTGTTCAATGACGACGTCATCAACGCTGATGAAAATATCTCCGGGAAGCAAACCAGCCTGCATGGCTGGCGAATTGGGCGCCACCTGGGTGATCATGGCCTGGTCAGAGGCGGGAACGCCCAGGGCGCTGTAGATGATGACCAGGATGATGATGCCGAGTAGAAAGTTCATCAGCGGGCCTGCAGCTGCGATCGTTAAACGTTTCCAGGCTGGCGCTGCAGCCATACCCCCTTCAATTGTGTCGTCATCTTCACCCTTTGGTCGCACAAATCCGCCAAAGGGTATCCAGTTAAGGGTGATCTCCGTACCCTTCCAGGTGGCGATCTTCGCCAGCCGAGGCGGGTACCCAAAACCGAATTCCTCGATGTGTACGCCAACCGCACGCGAGGCCAAAAAATGGCCCAACTCGTGGAAGAAAATTAAAATGCCGATGATGATCACAACCTGTAATATTAATAAAATCACGCTCATAGTTTCCTCAATCATCCATACGAGGTAGCCCGCATGAAAACAGTTTTTTAATTAATGCATCTAATGATGATTATACCTGCGCTGAAAAGGATGGTGAATCCTGCTCCACGAGCCGCGCCGCGCCGGCTGGGCCTCCGCTGAGCACATCGATGACCTCTGGGAAGCGCCTCAAACGGCCGGTGACCTCGTCCATGCTGCTGCGAGTGGTAATCAGATGCACGTTGGGGCCGGCATCCAGGGTGAAGGTAACCGGCAGCCCCTCCGCCTGCCAGGCTTTGACCGCCTGGATGATGGCCAGCGAGCCGGGCTCCCAATAATACAGGGGAGGAGTGGAGGTCATCATCACAGCGTGCATCAGGTTGCAGTCCAGCTCGGTGATCTCCGCCAGGGCAGCGAAATCGCGCCAGAGGATCGCCTGGCGGCAGAGCTTGAGCCGGCGTTCAGCATCAGCGACCCGCGCGGCCTGCAGCGGACTGGAAGGAGCGCTGCGCATCCCCTCCTCCGAGCCAACCGGTTTGTGAGCGTGGCTCAGGATGGCGATGCAGTCTACCAGGTCCCAATGATCGGCAGGGGCGATGGATTGCGCATCGGTCTCGCCTGTTGCAGGGTCTACGGTCCATTCGACAAACCCGCCGGGAATGGAGCGGCAGGCCGAGCCGGAGCCAAAACGAGCGAGTGCGGAAAGTTCCCTTTCAGAAAGCGTCAAACCGATTGCGGCGGTCCCGGCCAAAGCCAGGGCAGCAAAACCGGAAGCCGAGGAGGCGAGCCCGGCGCCGATGGGGAAGTTATTCTCGCTGGTGATGTGTGCATACAGTTTTTTTGCAGCCAACCTCCGGATGCGCTCCATAAAGGTCTGGACGCGTGCCAGCCCGTTGCCGAAAACTTGCTGGCCGTTGAGGTGCAGTTCATCTGCTGCCAGGGTCGGGTCAAACTCCACGCGGGTCCGGGTCGTAAGGCAGTCGATATTCATCGAGAGCGAGCCGTTGGCAGGAATGCGGCGTGTTTCGTCAGCCAGCCCCCAGTATTTAATGAAGGCGATATTGGGATGTGCCAGCGCGGTAGCATGCATATTCATAGGCAGCAGAATACTCCAAACGAGGCTGGCGGTCAAATGGAGTATTGTGAGTGGTGAGTAGGGAGTAGGGAGTTTTAAGCCACGCAGGCTTTAAAGCAAAGCAGCGTGAAGAATGTTGCGCGAAGTGAGATCTGCTGGCGACGACCACTCACCATTAACGAGCCCGGAAAATTACTTATCCTGCAGTAAGCCTTTAATATCGGTCAGGGTTTCATTGATGCGGAAGAACAGGATCAGCAGTTCAGCATAAATCCGGGTAGCCAGCGCACCCAGGATGGCGGTCAGGATACCGCCGATCAAGCCGCCGATAAATCCAAGCAAGATGGCTCCAACGCCTCCGTCTGCGAACCCGGCAATCACGGCACCGATGAATACAACAATCCCGCCAATGATACTGGCGACAAAACCGATGTAAAACAAGACTTTGATGATCACCGGGGTGATCATCCGTTCAAAACTGAGAAAATTCTTAAATCGCATGTCTGCCTCCAATAAAATTCTGATATTATCAACCTGGTCGCTCAGCTGCTCTATCCGGCTGTTCCTTAAATTCTAACATTAAATATTGACAAATTATTAATCAGGGTTCTAACCTTAAAAAAGGCCTTGCGTTAATTCACAGTTTCCCATTTCTGTTCTCTACCCCAAATATTGACCCGGATCAACCTGCGGAAAGGAGACCTTTGTAAAGCTTTTCCTGATTGAACCCAGAGGAGCGGTCAGGTCAAATCCAACCTTGCAGGTGTTATAGGTGTCACTTTCTGCGCTGGGGTCCAGGGAGGAGCCGCGCTCACGTCCGAGGCGTACCAGGTCATGGTCGGCCTGGAAGCGGGTCGCCATAGCCCATTCCACCGCCAGGGGGTCGTAAATATCGATATCCTCATCGACGACGAAGATGTGCTTGCAAGAGCTGTGTCCCCGGTGAGCGGCGTGGATCGCTTTGATGCCGTCATCCGGGCTGTGTTTGCGAATTTGCACGATGGCGTGCAGCCAGGAGGAACCGCCCGGGTTGATGTGCACATCCAGGCACTCAACCGCGCGGTTGACCTCGCGGAAAATAGTGGGCTCGCGCGGCATACCCATAAGGAGCTTATGCTCCAGCCCACCGGGCAATAAGGCATGCCAGAGCGCATCCCGGCGGTGGGTGATGCACTTCACCTCCAGCACCGGTTCCTGGCGGATCACGTCCCGGGTCTCCGTCAGGTCTACAAAGGGACCTTCAGCGTGGCGGCGGTCGCGATAAACGCTACCTTCCAGCACAAATTCGGCTTCAGCAGGGATCAACAGGTCAGATGTTTGCGCTTTGACCACCCGGAAGGGCGACAGGGCATTGGCGATGCCCAGTTCATCAACGCCAATCTGGACGGAAGTGGCGCCGGCGACCAGGATGTTGGGCGCCACGCCGATGCAGATGGCAACATCCACCTGGCCCAGGTCCTGCAGGAAGGCATCAAAATTGCGCCCTTTCACGACGCGCACGGCCATCTCGGTTTTAGAAAACTGCATGCAGCGATGAAAATCCATATTTTGCCCATAGCGGGGATGACCGGCGATCATCACGCCTGAGCTGATGTAATTGCCACCGTCTCCCTCGCAATGGAACAGAATCGGCAGATCATCGAGGTCTGGCTGTTCGTGGATCACCGTCTGGCAGGGAGCCTCCGCTGCGAGCTGGGGCGCGGTCGGCGTTTCGATGGCGCTGATCATCCGGGGGATCATCTTCTGCACAGAGATGCCCAAGTAGCCGGCGAAAGCCTCCTTGGTGCACAGCAGGTTGCCCAGCACCGGGTAGGCGGATTCGATCACCTGGTTGCACAGGACAGGGGAGGGCTCCAGAGCCTTTAACAATCCTGAAAGCGCCAGGTGTTTAGAGATCGGTTTATTAACTTCTATTAATGGGTTTTCCCGGTTTAAGCTGTGAAGGTAATCTCTCAGTGTCATGGGGTTGCCTTTGCGACTGATTAAATTATAACAGGAAAACCAGGCGGATTACCGGGCTGGCTCTGGTACGAATCTTGCTGTTGAGAAGGTGTAATTATTCAACGGAGGACGGCCTTACCTGGCATGAACATTCGAGATGGGATGTAGCGATGAAACATAAACTGGTTCTGCGTTCGGGAATTTTACTTTTAATCGGGATGATTGGGCTGACCCTGTGGGGCAATGGGCGCCTGCCGGTCAAAGCAGATGATGGGAACCAAAAAATCCCCTGGGTTGATCCAGCCCTGCTGGCGAAATCGAAGACCTCCGAGCCGCTCGATTTCTTGATTTATTTTGAGGAACAGGCTGATCTGAGCGCGGCATATGCGCTATCCTGGGAAGAACGCGGCTGGTTTGTGTATGAAACCCTGGCGGCGCTTTCTGCCAGTTCACAGGCAAAAGTGCTCGCCTACCTGGCTGAACAGGGTGCGCCTTACGAAGCTTTCTGGATTCAGAATGTAATTGCCGTTCAGTCATCCACAGCCGAAACCCTGGTAGGGCTGTTAAATTATGCTGAAATCGAAGCGCTGCTCTCGATTCCACAGGTGTTTTCGGGCAGCCAGGTCGAGGAGGAGTGGATTGATACCGAACCGGCAACGGTCGCCGGTGTCTCCGCCAACCTGGCGCAGATCAAAGCCGACCAGGCCTGGTCTCAGGGGGATCGGGGCACAGGCGTGGTGCTCGGGGCAATTGATACCGGGGCACGCTTCACCCATGAAGCCCTGGTTGAGTCCTATCGCGGCAACCTGGGCGTAGAGACCTTCAGCCATCATTATCACTGGTGGGACGCGGTCAATGGACAGGATGAGCCCTATGATGACCATGGTCACGGCAGCCATGTGGTCGGGATTATGGCAGGCGGAGCTGGCTCTGGGGACGCGATTGGCGTAGCCCCCGGGGCGGGTTGGATCGCCTGCAAGGCGATCAGCGCCAGCGGGTTCGCCTGGGGGAATGACCTGATCAAGTGCGGTCAGTTCTTGGCGGCTCCCACGAATTTAAGCGGAGAGAACCCCAATCCAAACCTGCGCCCACAGGCAGTCAATAATTCCTGGGGAGATTGTGGACGGGCTTATAATGCCTGGTACCAGGGCGTGATCGATGCCTGGGTGGCGATGGGGATTTACCCGGTGTTCGCCAATGGGAATAACAGCAATTGCGGTTATGGTTCGCCTTCCGGGTTGAACACTGTGGGCAACCCGGCCCGCTCCCACAATGTGACCTCGGTAGGCTCTACCGGCAGGAGTGATGGACAGTATGCACCGCATTCCAACTGGGGGCCGACAGACGATACCAACGCATTTCACAACCAGGGCTACCCAACAATCAAGCCAGAGGTGGTGGCGCCAGGGGTGGATATCCTCTCAGCGGTGGGCAGCGATGACCGCGCGTATGCAGCCCTTAGCGGGACCTCCATGGCTGCGCCGCACGTGACGGGCTTGATAGCCTTGATGTGGGGATCCGCCAAATGCCTGCTGGGCGACGTCGCGGCGACAACAGATTTGATCCTGGAAACCGCCCACCCCATCCCCTACGACACCGGTCAGGGGGATGAAGGGCCGGATTTTGTGCCCAATCATGCCACCGGGTGGGGCGAGATTGACGCCCAGGCGGCGGTGAACGCCGCCCGCTCTTATTGTGCCGGCGGGTATTTAGACGGGCATGTCGTTGATAATGAAAACCAGCAGCCAGTCACTGGCGCCCTGGTCGAAGCCACCTTACAGGGAGAGCCGATTTCCAGTGTCTCGGCGCTGACCGATGAGGATGGGCATTACCGTATCTATGTCAACAGCGCAACCCATTACACGCTGACAGCCTCTGCCCATGGGTACCACCCGGTAGCGGTCGGGGATGTGCTGGTTGATGCCGCTGGGGGAACGACCACCACCCATTTCCACCTGATGCCAAAATCGAATCTAATGACTTTCACAGGCACCGTAACCGATGGCAGCGGGCATGGCTACCCGCTGTATGCCCGCATCACGCTTGAGAGCGGAAATTACAGCCAGGCTGTTTACACGAACCCGTTTGACGGTCGGTTCCAGGTGACGGTCTATGATGACCTGGCTTACGACCTGAATATCAGCGCGATGGTGCCGGGATATCAACCTTTTCTGGAGAAAGGCATTATCCTGGGCGACCAACCTGAGAGCTTGCGTTACGCCCTTGAGATCACCGCCGGGTGTGAGGTGCCGGGATATACCTCGCGCAACCTCCTGGCAGAGAGCTTTGACAGCCGGAAATTACCGCCCGGCTGGGAGGTCTGGGATCACGCGGGGACAGGGGTCACCTGGGGATTTGAGGATCAATCGGAGCGCAGTAACCTCACCGGGAGTTCAGGCGGGTTTGCCATGGTGGATTCCGATTACCCCGGTCCGCTGGATGTGGATGTCTCGCTGGTCACGCCCCCTCTGGATTTTTCAGACGAATCAACGGTGATACTCTCTTTTAGCCAGGATTTCTTCAGCTATCAGGGCAACCTGGATGAAATTGCTGATGTCGATGTTTATGTTGGCGGAGAGTGGTATAACGTGCTGCGGCAAACTGAAGACCAGGGCGAACCAGCGCGGCAGTCGCTGGATATCAGCGAATTGGCTGCCCACCAGCCGTATGTGAGGGTGCGCTTCCATTATTACAATGCAAATGCAGAATGGTGGTGGCAGGTTGACAACGTTCAGATCGGCAGCCATGAATGTGCCCTGGTCGATGGAGGCTTGCTGGCGGGTTTTATTACAGATGACCACTCTGGTGAGCCGCTTGTGGGGGCAGTGGTTTCGAACAGCCAGGCGCGGGGGGTGTCTTCGGCGACACCCGTTGATCCTGGGTTGCCGGATGGTTTTTACTGGATGTTTCAACCGATGCTTGAAAACCCCCAGGTTATTGCCGTCAAGACTGCAAAAAGCCTGTATCTGAGCGGACTGGCTGATGTTGAATTGCGCCATGACGAGGTCACCCGCTATGATGTGACCCTGGTCAGCTACTGGAATCACCTGGAACTGGTTTTTAACAATCTGCTGTCGCTGATCTTGGGATTTGTTAATGGTGGGAGAGGGTGAATTGTGAGTGGTGAATTGTGAATGGTGAATTGTGAATAGTGAATAGTGAATGGTGATCCCACTTCGCGCAGCACTCCCTGTGTCCTGCAAGGGTATCGAGCGCCTGCGCTCGGGGACGATGATGGTGAATTGTGAGTTGTGAGTTTTGGTTGTCGACCCGTCATCGGTCTCCCGTCATCGGTCCCCTGTCATCGGTCCCCCCTGTTTTCTTTCCCCCGGCTTCTCACTGCTTTGAGCAGGTGGGCAGCCACCAACCCGCCTAAAAAGCCGATGCCAATATTCGTCGCTACCGAGAGCACCGCAGTGGCAAGCGCTAAGCCTAACTCCCAGCCGCGTAAATTTTTCGCCGTCCTGGCAAGCTGAATGCCAACCAGCAGCATCATCCCGGCGATCAGCGGCATTGGAAAAGCGGCCATCAGGGCGGCAATCGAGCCGCTGAGAAACAGCCCGATCAATATTTCAATGACCCCCTCCATAATCGGCGCGCCGCCGGTGCGAGCCCCAAAATAGTATTGCCCTGCCAGTCCTCCCGCGCCGTGGCACATCGGCATGCCCCCCAGTATGGAGGAGAATACATTCATGACGCCCATATTAAGCATGAGTTTTTCTTCGCTGACGGATTTCTTGGGGAAATAATCGCGAATGAGGGCTGCCGGGGCAATGATGGCATTTGAGATTGATAGTGGAATCTGGGCAAAACCAGCCAGCAGCATCGTTTTCCAAACATCCTCCCAGCGGGGAACGGCGATCACCGGCAACGTGAGCCGCAGGTCCCAATGTTCGGGCAAGTTGCCCCGCCAGGCCAGGATGATAACGCCCAAAACCATCAGCACCACGGAGGCGGGCGCATAGCGGTTGCCGCGCAAAAGCAGCACGATCACCACTGCCACAAGCCCCAACAGCGGCTCGGGACGCATCCACTGCAGCGCCTGCCAGGCCAGCGTAATCCCGAGGGCTAACTGGATGCCGCGCACAATGTAATCCGGCGTGATGCGCACCAGCCAACGCAATAAGCCAGTCACGGTGAGCAGGATCCACAACAAGCCCAAACCCAACCCGGAGGCGTAAATTAAATCGGGCGACCATTTCTGGGTTATGGCGGTAATGGCAACGATCTTTTTAGGCTGCAGGGGCATCGGCAAACGGTAGATCAGCCCGAGGGCAATGTTGGTCAGGCCAAGCACGATGAACAAGCCAGCCGGGTTCATGCCGTTGATGGCGATGTAACTGACAGCCAGGGGGAAGAGGGTGCCAAAATCACCCATTGAGCCAGCCAGCTCACGCAGGTTAAACTCAAAATCCGGGTGGTCTTGAATGTTGTTAATTTCACCATTCATAAGATGTTTGCCTCAGATGATCAATTGTACCAAAAAACTGCTCGGTATTGATAGGTGATCCCACTTGCTACGCACGATGATGGTGAATGGAGAGTGGTGAATGGTGATCCCACTTGCTGCGCTCAGCCCCTTTCGCTTCGCTATAGGGGTTCCGCTGTGCTTCAGGGACGATGATGGTGAATTGGGAACAGGAATTGGGAATCAGGAATTAGGGATCAGGCTTTTTACTTCGTGTTCTTTGTGGTTCAAAACAGGATTAACCGCCGGATTGATTTATCATTCGCAGAGGTATTGATTTGCCGGTCACCCGTAGGGGCGGACCTTCGCGAAGCACTCCCTGTGCCCTGCAAGGGTATTCAGCTATCCACGTGACATGACCGTTATAAAAATTCGGGTTAAGCCGCCTAATAGGTATATGTCAACATTGTTGATGGGTTGGCGAACTGTTGGTGATACAACGCCTTTTCGCAGGTGTGATTGTCTCGCACCTCCCGCCAACCCATCCTACGATTCCTTTAATCCCTATTCAGGACGGGTCACAGCTTCCTGTTTCCTGCTTCCCAATTCTCCACTCATGACATCTCCGAAGCGGAGCGGGACGACTCACTGATCGCTCACCACAGCGTATGGGTGCGCGGAATTGCCCCGCGCACCCTGCTTGCAGTTATCTTAATTATCTCAATACCAAAGGCAAGAAGAAGTAGATATTGAGGATTATCTCAAAAGAGCCAAACTCATAAGCGCCGATATCACACACCGCAATGCCATCCCCATCGCCGTCGACCGGGCGTCGATAATTACGTTGATCAAAAGCGGGGCATTCATCCGGATTTGCCGCATCGATGGCTGAACTGCCCTCCGAAAGCGCATGAGTCAGGGTAAAGCCGCCATTGTCAGCCAGGCCTTGCAACAAGGGGTCGGTATTAAGGTTGCCCTCACCTGTGTATACGCCATCGCCCTGAATGACGCTGTAGGTGACTGAGACGGTTCCCCCATATATGTAGATTTGGTCAGGGGTGTTGCCCCACAGGATCCCATTAACCACTTTGGGGCTGCCAGAGTCGTTTAAGATCCCGCCGCCGTTGCCCTCTGTTGCTGAGTTGCCACTGATCGTCACATTAACCAGGCTGGGGCTGTCCCCGGAGTTGTGCATCCCGCCGCCATAAAATTCTGCCGAGTTGTCGCTGATCGTCACATTTTCCAGGCTGGGGCTGCCAGAGGTGTTGTTTATCCCACCGCCGTTGCCATCTATTGCCTTGTTGCCACTGATCGTCACATTGTCCAGGCTGGGGCTGCCAGAGAGGTTGTAGATCCCGCCGCCATAATCTGCCTCATTGTCGCTGATCGTCACATCCTTCAGGCTGGGGCTGCCCTCCCGGTTGTAGATCCCGCCGCCGTGATTAACTGCCTTATTGGCTTTGATCGTCACATCCTTCAGGCTGGGGTCGCCAGAGGCGATGTGCATCCCGCCGCCATGCGATTCTGCCGAGTTGTCGCTGATCGTCACATCCTTCAGGCTGGGGCTGCCAGAGTCGTTGTAGATCCCGCCGCCATCTCTTGCCTCATTGTCGCTGATCGTCACATCCTTCAGGCTGGGGCTGCCAGAGTTGTTGTAGATCCCGCCGCCATACCATTCTGCCGAGTTGTCGATGATCGTCACATTGTCCAGGCTGGGGCTGCCAAAGGCGTTGTAGATCCCGCCACCATACCCATCTGCCGAGTTATCGATGATCGTCACATTGACCAGGCTGGGGCTGCCAGACTCGTTGTAGATCCCGCCGCCAGACTTTTGATTGCCGACGCCATTTGCATTGCCCCCGGTGATCATAAACCCATCCAGCAGCGCTGTTTTGTCAACATCGCTGCCGGTGACCACATGGTAACTGTTGTCCGTTTTATCACCAGAATCTCCGATGTCGCCACTCAGGGTGGTGGTGTGAACTTCCCATTCTCGATCTTTCATCTCGCCGCCATCCTCTGGGAAACCGCCGTAGATTTTTACGCCAGTTTTTAGCTCAAAGGTGGCTGCGCGGTCGATGGGCTCCTCTTCTGTGGGTTTGTAAGTGCCTTCAGCCACCCAAATTTCATCGCCATCCCTGGCTAAACTGAGGGCTTCCTGCAGGTCGCAAGCGTTATCCCAATCAAGGCAATTACCACTCCCACTGCCACCCACTTTCACGTAGTAGGTGTTCCCGGCTGCTTGAGCATGGATTGCGGTCATCACGACGCCCCATGCCAGCAGTCCGAAAACCAGGGGCATGAGGATAAATAAATAATAATGGGGTTTCTTAATCATGGGGAGTCTCCTGTATCATCGATGAATGGTCAATAAACCGGATCTCTTGTTTCTAGACTTGATGGTCCTGGTCTTTCACAATTGCCCTGGGCAAATATTCAATTGTTAATTTGCGGTTCTGTAAAGTGCTTGTATGAAGGGAAATTAAAGAACAGAAGATTGTTAATTATATTATATAGATATCCTCAGAAAATTGCAATACTTTTAATGAGTTAAAAGACGTCAACTGCCGGTTTCATTAACCCTGACTGGCGTGAAAATTGATAGGAAACAGGAATTGGAAATCAGGAAGTAGGAATTGGGGGTCAGGAAGCAGGAAGCAGTGATCTGTACCGGATAAGGTTTTCATGAAACGTAGTTGATATATACCTATTAGGCGGCTTAGCCCAAAATTTTATAACGGTCTGAATAAGGATTACAGGAATCGTAGGATGGGTTGGCGGGAGGTGCAAGACAATCACACCTGCAAAAAGGCGTTTTATCACCAACAGCTCGCCAACCCATCAACAATGTTGACACATACCTATTAGGCGGCTTGGCCTTAAATTTTCTAACGGTCATGTCACGTGGATGGCTGAATACCCTTGCAGGGCACAGGGAGTGCTGCGCGAAGTGGGATCACTACTCACCATTCACCACTCACCACTCTCCATTCACCATCATCGTCCCTGAAGCGCAGCGGAAGGGGCCGAGCGCAGGCGCTCGATATCCTTGCAGGGCTCAGGGAGTGCTTGTGGGGATCGGCAGCGTATAGGTAGGGACCGAGGGCTGCGGTGGCTCTGTCGTTGTAGCTGGCAGAGAGGTGCTTTCAGGTATTAGCGACGGGTACTGCGGGGAACCCTGCAACATAGCCGCCAGCAGCGCCAGGGCTCGAGCGTCCGTGTCATTGCCTGCTGCCAGCGCCCGCTGCGCCTGGGAGCCCAGGGCATACACCGGGTCGGGATCTTCCAGCACCGCCAGGCGCAGGGATGCCCGTTCCAAATCGCCTGTAACCCAGAACACCTGGGCGATGGTGACGCGGTAAAAGTCTTTATCCAGCTCACCCAGGGCAGCCGGGGGGCCGTTTTCGTAAATCACCGGGTTGATCAACCAGGCGTAAGCCAGCCCCAGGATCAATCCTAAAATAATGCCTGTTAGCAAGTACCATGAACTGCGCTTCGCCGAAGTTGGGGGGGTTACACTGATCTCACGGGTGTCTTCAAGCATCGCTCCCGGGCCTTTTTTTAGTCTCTCCCGTCCAGCGCTTGCTGGAGAACAAATGCCAGGTTTTCCATTAAATACAGGTCAGCGGAGGCATAGCTGCGGGAATTGGCATAGCCGATCGCATCGTTGATCGTCACCAGTGGAGAGGCACCTAAAAAATCCAGGCGGGCTAAAGCCATCGCCAGGTCGCCTTCCGCCTGGTACAGCTCAGCCACCATCAGGACGAAATCGGTTTGATAGTCAACTTGCACGGTCTGCGGGCCGATGCTTTGATACTCAACAGGGTTGATAACCCAGCCGTAACCAAGCCCGGCTGCAAACCCGACCAGAATCGCCAGGGCAAAGAACACGAAGCGCCAGGTTCGCCTGTGCAACTCAATCCTCCTTCAGCATGGGGATGTGCATCCCATGCCGTTTAGCAGCCTGGATCGCCTGGGGGTAGCCGGCATCGACATGCCGCACGATACCCATGCCGGGGTCGACGGTCAGAACGCGTTCCAGCCGTTGGGCAGCCTCTGGCGTGCCATCAGCGACGATCACCTGCCCGGCATGCTGGCTAAAGCCGATCCCCACCCCGCCGCCGTGATGGAAAGAGACCCAGGTGGCGCCGTTGACCGCGTTAATCAGGGCATTCAGGATCGGCCAGTCGCTGACCGCGTCGGTACCGTCCAGCATGCTTTCAGTTTCACGGTTAGGGGAGGCAACAGAACCGGAATCGAGATGGTCGCGCCCGATCACGATCGGTGCGGAAACGATGCCCTCAGCCACCAGGTTGTTGAAGACCAGCCCGGCCTGGGCGCGCTCTCCATAGCCCAGCCAGCAAATGCGGGACGGCAACCCCTGGAAGGGCACCTTCGCTTTTGCCATATCCAGCCAGCGGTGCAGGTGCTCGTCTTCCGGAAACAGCGCTTTGATGGCTTCATCGGTCGCATAAACATCCTCCGGGTCACCGGAGAGTACCACCCAGCGGAAGGGGCCCTTGCCCTCGCAGAACAGGGGGCGGATATAAGCCGGGACAAAACCCGGAAAGTTGAACGCGTCTTTGACGCCGTAATCAAAGGCGCGCTGGCGCAGGTTATTGCCGTAATCAAAGACCTCTGCGCCGGCTTTCTGGAAATCAAGCATGGCCTGGACGTGTTGGACCATGGATGCTTGCGATCGCCTGGCATATTCCTGCGGATCCCGCGCCCGCAGGTCGTCGGCTTCGGTAAGGGTCAACCCGGCAGGGATATAGCTGAGCAGGTCATGCGCCGGGGTCTGATCGGTGACCACATCCGGGAGCACGCCGCGGATCACCAGCTCGGGGAAGATCTCGGCAGCGTTGCCAATCAGCCCGATGGATTTGGGTGTTTCCGCCGCCTGCGCTTCTTCCACCAGGGTCATGGCTTCTTCCAGGGTGTCCACCACTGCGTCGACATAGCCGATTTCCAGTCGACGGCGAGCCCGGTCGGGGTCAACCTCCACGATCAAGCCCACGCCCTCGTTCATCGTGATCGCCAGTGGCTGGGCGCCGCCCATGCCGCCCAACCCGGCGGTGAGCACAAACTTACCCCGCAGGGATGGCCAACCCCGCTGATGGGACAGGGAACCCAGGGTTTCGTAGGTACCCTGCAGGATGCCCTGTGTGCCGATATAGATCCAGGAACCGGCAGTCATCTGCCCGAACATCATCAAACCTCTGGCTGCCAGTTCATCAAAGTGTTCCTGGGTAGCCCAGTGCGGTACCAGGTTAGAATTGGCGATCAGCACCCGCGGGGCGTCGGCGTGGGTTTTGAAAACCGCCACCGGCTTACCGGATTGCACCAGCAGGGTCTCGTCGTTTTCGAGGTTCTTCAGGGTGTCCAGGATGGCGTCAAAGGCTTCCCAGGAGCGGGCTGCCTGACCGCGCCCGCCGTAGACCACCAGGTCTTCCGGTCGTTCGGCAACTTCAGGGTCGAGGTTGTTCTGGATCATTCGGTAGGCGGCTTCAGTCAGCCAGGATTTGCAGGTTAGCTGGGTGCCGCGCGGGGCGCGCACAGGTCGGGGTTGTGACATGGGATGCCTCCTTGTGTGGTGTTGGTATGCTTCACTTATAGATTATAGCCGTTTCTGAGCCTGATGAAAAATATAATTTGAAAAGGCGAAGCAGCTAAAGCCTTTGATAGAGAATTTGTGGTGACAGGAGGAGCAGCCGGTTTGTGATCGTTTAACCCGATTTATCTTGACAGAAGTCAAAAAAAGCATAAAATTGTCACAGTGTTATGCAATTGACCAAGGTGATCCCATCCCTTAATAGACTGCACCCTGCGCCGCGTACGGCGACGTTATTAACCTCTTTAGAGAGCCTTAAATGGCTCTCTTTTTTTGCAACAGAAGGCCAATCATGCGTATTCCCGGTTTAATTGACCCCCATGTGCATATGCGCGAGCCCGGCGCCGTTCACAAGGAGGATTGGGCCAGCGGGACCGCCGCAGCCCTGGCGGGGGGATTCACCCAGGTGCTGGCCATGCCCAACACCAACCCGCCCGTTGTGGATGCTCCCTCCCTTGCCGCAGCGATAAAACTGGCGGCCAGGGGGGCACGCTGTGATTTTGGGCTCTATTTAGGCGCAAGTCGCGATAACCTGTCTGTAACGGAGGATCTGGCGGGTCAGTGCGCCGGATTGAAACTCTACCTGGATCAGACCTACGGTCCGCTGCGTCTGGATGATATCACTGGTTGGAAGGCACATATGCAGACCTGGCCCAAAACCCGACCCCTGGTTGTGCATGCCGAGGGGCGTACCCTGGCCGGGGCTATCCTTCTGGCGGCATTGGTGGATCGACCGCTGCACGTGGCGCATGTTGCCACCCGGGAGGAGATCCTGCTGATCCGGGTTGCAAAGCAGCGCGGTTTGAAGATCACCTGCGAGGTCACACCGCATCATCTGTTTCTGACCGCGGCTGACCTGCCGGGCGGTCACGGAGAGGTACGCCCCCGGCTGGCGAGCCGCTCTGACGTGGATGCGCTCTGGAAGCACCTGGAGGTCATCGATTGCTTTGCCACCGATCACGCTCCGCACACCGCCGCAGAAAAAGCCGCCCATGATCCGCCGCCGGGCTTCCCGGGGCTGGAAACAACGTTACCCTTGCTGCTGAGCGCGGTGCGAGCGGGGCGGTTAACCCTTGATGATGTGCTGAACCGCATGGGTCCGAATGTCCGGCGCATCTTCGGTATCCCTGCCCAACCCGAGACCTGGGTTGAGGTGAACCTGGAGCAGATGCACACCCTCACTGCCCGGGGAATGCACAGTAAGGCAGGCTGGACGCCCTTTGAAGGGTGGTCGGTATATGGTGTTGTGCGCAGGGTGGTGCTGCGCGGCGCCACGGTTTATGAGGACGGCCAGGTACTGGCTCAGCCCGGGCTTGGTCGGCAGATAGAGCCGGTGAAACCAGATCGGTGATCGGCGAAAGGTGGAAGGGATGGATGACCGGAGATAGAAGATGGGAGTTTCTCCCCTTCTCCGACAAATGCCCGATCACCTTTCACCCTTCAGAACAAGTTGAAAATCAAAAATCAATTCGGAGAAATAGCATGCCCAAATTAACCCCCAGACTTATTTCAACAAACTCGCACCTACCCTTTGGGGATATGCAAGACTCGCCGTTTTATGGCACTGACATCATCACGGTCAAGCAGTTTGACCGTGAGCAGTTGACCTATATTTTTGAGGTGGCTCACGAGATGTATGAAATGGTCTCCCGGGTGGGCTCTTTTGACCTGTTGAAGGGGAAAATCCTGGCGAATCTATTTTATCAGCCCTCCACACGTACTTCATCGTCTTTTACCTCCGCCATGGAACGCCTGGGCGGCAGCGTGATCCCGATTAACAACGTCAGCTATTCTTCGGTCACCAAGGGCGAATCCCTTCCCGATACCATCCGCACCCTGGAAGCCTTTGCCGATGTGATCGTGCTGCGCCACCCGGAGGTCGGTTCCTCTGCCCTGGCGGCCAAATATGCCCAGAAACCGGTTATCAATGCGGGCGATGGCATAGGCGAGCACCCCACCCAGGCGCTGTTAGACCTATTCACGATCCAGGAGGAACTGGGGCGGGTGGACGGCATGACCGTAACCATGATGGGCGATCTTAAATATGGGCGCACCGTACATTCATTGGTGCGCTTATTGAGCCAGTATGACGTCAGGCTGAACTATGTTTCGCCGGAGAGCCTGTGCGTTCCCGATGAGATTAAGGATGAAATTGCGGTCAAGGGCATCCCGCAGGAATGCTTTGCCGACCTGATGTCCGTCCTGCCCGAGACGGATGTACTCTATGTCACCCGGGTGCAACAGGAATATTTTGAAGATCCTGCCCAGCATGAATCTCTCAAAGGCAGTTATGTCATTACCACTGAAACAATGCGCCAGGCCAAGAACAAAATGGTCCTCATGCACCCCTTCCCGCGCGTGTGGGAGATCGACATGGCTGTGGATGTTGACCCGCGCGCGGCTTACTTCCGCCAGATGGAATACGGTCTGTATATCCGCATGGCGTTGCTGGCGATGGTGTTGGGCAAGGCTTAAGGTACATCACCGGGCATGTATTAAATCGGCGACCCCGGCATTTGTCCGTGATTCAGCCCGTTTTATATTACAATAAGGTTACGACAGACCGCATCCTTGGAGGAAAAACATGCCTACTTTTTTTGAAAAACTCAACCAGCGCGCCAGAACCATCGATTCCTTATTGTGCGTGGGATTGGACCCGCACCCGGAGGAACTGCCGGAGCAAACCGCGGAAGCAGCCGAAGCTTTTTGTATCCGGTTGATCAACGCCACCCAGGAATACGCCCTGGCTTTTAAACCCAATGCTGCCTTTTTTGAAGTCCTGGGACCGGAGGGCTGGGCTGCACTGCATAGGGTTATCAAGGCTGTGCCCGAGGGCATCCCCGTCATCCTGGATGCCAAGCGGGGTGATATCTCTTCGACAGCCCAGGCCTATGCCCGCTCGGCCTTCGAAGTTCTGGGTGCAGATGCGATCACCCTCAGCCCCTACATGGGCTACGATTCTCTCTCGCCATTCCTGACCGACCCCGAAAAGGGTATTTTCCTGCTGTGCAAGACCAGCAATCCCGGCTCAGTTGACCTGCAGGACCTGCCTCTGGGCGGTCACTACCGTTTGATGACCGTGTACGAAAAAGTAGCCGGTTTAGCACATGAATGGGGCGCCAATTGCTGCCTGGGGCTGGTGGTGGGCGCTACCTTCCCCGAGGCATTACAGCGGGTGCGCCAGTTTGCACCGGATCAATGGATCCTCTCGCCGGGTTTGGGCGCGCAGGGCGCAGATCTGAAGGAGGCGATGCGAGCCGGCTTGCGAGCCGATGGGCTGGGCTTATTGATCAATGTCAGCCGCAGCATCTCCCGCGCGCAGGATCCGAGGCAGGCTGCACGGGCGCTGGTTGAAAGTTTTCGCGAAGCGCAACTGGAAATCAATCAGCCTCTGCCTGCCAGGGAAAGCCAAACTCCCCCTCTGATCGCCTCACTGGTGGAGGGCCTGCTTTCGATGGGCTGCATCCAATTTGGCGAATTTACCCTCAAGTCGGGGCTGGTTTCACCGATCTATATTGATTTGCGGCGTTTGGTGACCTTCCCGGGCTGGATGACCCAGGTGGCTGCTGTGTATATTCAGCAATTGTCTCAACTGGAATTTGACCGAATCGCAGGTCTGCCCTATGCCGCCCTGCCGATCGCAACAGCCATCAGCCTGCAGGGCAATTACCCGTTGATCTATCCCCGCAAAGATGTTAAAGATTACGGTACTGGCGTGGCGATTGAGGGCATCTACCATCCTGGTGAAACAGTTGTGGTCATCGACGACCTGGCCACAACCGGGGGAAGCAAATTTGAGGCGATCGAGAAACTGGCAGAGGCGGGCTTGAACGTACGTGATGTGGTGGTCCTGATCGACCGCGAATCCGGGGCCAGGGAAGCCCTGGCAGAAGCCGGCTACCGGATGCACGCATTATTGACCCTCTCGCAACTTTTAGATCACTGGGATGAGACTCAACGCCTGCCCGCCAATCAAATTGCCAGCGTGCGCGCTTTCCTGCAGGAAACAGGCGCTTCAGGCTGAGAGGAACCGTGTTTAAAACCCGCGCCTATCGCTATGAAAACGAACAGGTCGTCCTTATCCTGACGATCCTGCTGGTTCTGGGCGTGATCATCCTGACCGCCACAGCCACAATTTGCCTGAGTGCGGTCTTTATCCTGGGGATGTTCTTGATCAGCGCTGTGATGATCCATTCGCACCATCAATCATTAATGCAGCACGCGTTGCGTGTTGATCGTGCTCGCACGCCCGAACTGGCAAACCTGGTCGCAGAATGCGGGGTAAAACTGCAGCCCGGACAGGTGGATGTGTTTGTGGTCAATCAAAAGCAGGTAAATGCCTACACATTCGGGATCAGCAGCCCCAAGGTACTGGTTTTGTTCACCCCTTTGGTCAAAGCAATGACGGTCGATGAGCTTAAATTCATCATCGGACACGAGATGGGCCACGTGGTGTTGGGACACACCTGGCTGAACACGATCATCGGCGGCATGGCGGGTATTCCTGCCCCCTTTGGTGCCGCGGTGATCTTGTACACCGCCTTTCGGTGGTGGAATCGCATGTGCGAATTTTCAGCCGATCGGGCGGGCCTGCTGGCTTGCGGTGATATCCACACCGCAATTTCGGCGCTGGTCAAGCTGGCCGCGCCAAAAATCCGCACGCAAGCCGATTTTGAGAGCGCCCTGGCCATGATCGATGCTGAAGACGACCCGGTATCTAACCGCCTGGCAGAGGTTTTCCAAACGCACCCGATGCTCATCCGCCGTATCAATACGCTGAGGGATTATGCCCGTTCAACGGAATACCAGCGCATCCAGGCCGGGATGAATAGCAACCTGGGAGCTGCGCCTTCAGCGCCTGCGGCAATGTTTATCGCACCCGTGCAGCTTGAACCTGAAACGAACACGCCCCTTGAAACGGAGCTCACACCGGAAGAACGCTGGCCATGGCTAAAACCCAGGCAGACTCCCTGAACGCTGAATAAAAAAATTAAATAAAAATGCCCGGAAACAGGTTCGTTTGCGGGCGTTTTGGGGTCTGTGAATGGCTCAGGATATCGGCCAAATATCGGATGACCGCTTGGGGAAGAGGGTGTTGATTAAATTTTTATTTTCCTCTTTACTGGCAAAGCAATCTGCGTAGGCATGCCCCAGTTCGTCCATGTTTCGGTACCCGAACAGAAGTTGCAGAAACGTTAATCCCGGGAATCTTGCGGTTGCATCCCCAAGGGCTTCCAGGTCAATTTTATTGATCGCTTCCAGGTGTCCATTTTTGAACACCAGCCTGATTCCGTCACGGTAGAATCCCAGCTTAACCTCTCCCGTGTAATATTCAAAGGGTGTGTCTGCCAGGCGCGCTTCCAGCGCCGGTGTCATTTCTTGAATAAATGCCAGCAGATCGGGCACCCGCATATAGTATGCGTAAGGCTTATGGTTGAAAGGTAAGCAGGAGGCGATGACGTCGTAAGCCGGGTGGGTTTCTCCCAGCATAAAACCAAACCTTTCCTGGGGAAGACCCTGGCTTTCAGCCAGCGTTTCGCCTTGTTTCCACAAAAAACGGGCTACACCTGGTGTTACAGATGGCCAGGCGACCCCCGGCACCAATTCATAAACCGTCAGGACAGAATTGTCACCCCATTTGACAGGTGGGATGCCAATAAAGCCAACCGGTTCTTCTGCCGGGTCTTCGATGATGAAAATGTCTCGGGCATTGATGTTGTGCCGGTGTTTTCCGGTCAGTTCATACAGCCAGAGGTGCTTATTCCACACGGCATAGACCATCGAACGCTGACAACCACGGTTATAGGTAGCCATCAGGAAGGGAATGTCTGCGGTGGTTGCCTCCCGAAAAGTGTAGAGTTCTTCTTCCCCATCCTCCAGTTTTGGAACATGGACCTTGTAGCCTGAACGCCCTCCGTGGAGGTTGAGAGCCATTTCGTACCCGAATTGGCGGTAATAAAAAGGGATGCCTGTGATCGCCTGGACAAGTTCGCCCCGCGCTGCGCTCCATTCGTGCAGAATTTCCATCTGTTGCCGCACCAGGCCGCGCCGGCGGAATTCTTTCCTGGTCCCGAACAATTCTGGACGTCCAACCCTGAAGGGAATGCCCTCATAGGACCAGGTTTGCGAGATCAGGCAGCTCGATGAGATAATTTCACCGCTGCGTGTATCTTCCACGATTAAAAAGTCATCGGTATTAAACGTTGGCGCTTCACCACTGATCAGGTCCAAGGTCCAATCCTCCAGGCCCTTAGCATCCCATTCATCTTCGCTGTGAATCTGTATATTAAACTCCACCAGTGCTTGCGCATCTTCAGAGGTTGAGCGGCGGATGATCAAACCTTCGCCCAGGTCGCGAATGAATGACTCTGACATTTATTTTTCTCCTTGATTGCGAAAATCCCTTTGATTATAAATCAATTGAGGTAGAAGTTGAAGGTATACTTGGCGTTGGTTTAATGATGAAAATGAATACCCGATTTAAAATCTTTGTTTTCTTTCAATTTGGCGCATTTGGCGTGTATGGGTCCTATCTGCCCCTGTTTTTTTACAACAGGAATTTCTCTGGTTTTCAGGTTGGGCTACTTCTGGGCACAATGCCCATTGTGGTCTTGGGCTTGCAGCCGGTTTGGAGCTATTTAAGCGACCGACTGAACGCCCGTAAAGCCTTATTATTGATCAGCTGCTTGGGCATGGGACTGGCGATGTTTGGATTGGGATTGTCGAAATCCTATGTTGCCGCATTTATCTGGATTGTTTTTTTCGCTGCATTCAGTGCGCCTATCATTCCGATCGGCACCGCAATGTTGCTGGAATATTTAGAGGAAAGCGACGAACTGGATAATTACAGCCTGTTTCGCGTGTGGGGATCGGTGGGCTTTGCCATCATCAGTATGGTAGTGGGCAGCCTGTTTCTGGGAGAGAACACGGATTACCTGGTGTGGTTGACCGGAGGGATTTACATTTTACTGGGTTTGGTAGGCCTGACATTGCCTGAAAAGCGAAACCAAGTTCAACACTCGGAGACGAAGGTTAGTGAGATCCTATCTGGCAATCCGCGGCTGGTGTTTTTTCTGATCGGCAGTGTTTTTATTGGTGCATCGCTGGTTGTGTACAACAATAACATCACCCTGTTCCTCCAATCATTAAAAGCTCAGGACTGGCTGGTGGGACTAACGATTTCTTTGCAGGCAGTTGTGGAAATCCCATTAATGTTGCTGGTTCCGCTGGCGTTAAAGCATCGATCACCACGCTGGGTTATTTTAATGGGTGCAGTGTTATTGCCACTGCGCTGGCTTATTTACTTTTTTGTAAAAACGCCAGGATGGGTTGTTCCTTCCCAGGTCATCCACGGTGTTGCCGTGGTTAGTTTTTATGTGGTCGGTATTGGGTTCGTTGATCAATTGGTCAACCCTCGCTGGCGTGCAACCGGTCAGGGATTATATTCAGCGAGCTTAAACGGCATCGGGGCTGCATTGGGTGCGTACCTGGCTGGGGCGATTTTAGAGTGGTTTGGGATCCGTGCTGTTTGGGGGGTCAACATCATCCTGGGTGCTATCGGCCTGGCATTTTTGTTGCTGGCACTGTATCCACGTCAAAAAGACGAAACTCAGCCATCTCAATAATTTCAATAAAGAGAGGACTGTTTCGTAATAATATGGATAAACCTAGCAAAAAGATGTGTTTTATTTATAGCTTGTTCGGAACGGCCAAGCATTCTGCCCATCAATCCGTACCGCTAACAGAACCATATGTATTCAAATCAATTATTAAACAATATTATTGTATTAAAAAATAGCATGAAATATATATTAATAAATCTTGAGAATTTACATATCACTCATACCATAATAGTTCGAGGACCTTATTATAAAGCCATACTACATATTTAATTGTTGATAACCCATTCGGTGAGTAATGTCAGATTTTAATTAATTAAATAGACGATAAACGACCAGCATATGTTTAATAGAAAACCTCAACTATCGAGAACGTATGGAAACTTTCTTATTCCTACAAATCCGATAAACAATAAAAGGAGAATATATTTATTGCCTTGATTATGACTTTATGTAGATCAACCATGAAGTGGTTTCAGAGATATAACTCACCGCACAAAGTTTGGGTTTTCGATTCATCTTTTACATCTTTTTCTTTCCTTCAATATTTTGGTAATTTAATCGAACAATTCTTAAAATGCTCTGTTGTTATAAATTCCTGCTTATTGGATTTGATAATAGCGTTTATCTTTTAATAATAAAGTCAATTTTATAGTGCAATTATTTGTGTTGAACCCATACAAAGGCATGTAGTTCTTATGATTTAAGGTATAATGTACAGATCAAAAGGGTTATTTAGGCAAGCAACTCAATCAAAGAAGTTTGCTTAGCATTAATAAGTATTAATTTTTAGTAATATGTTAATGGTATTGTCAACTAGAATATTATGTGACAGATATAGGTAAATAGCCTAAGGTCGAATAAATAGTTAAATTCTATTGTAAAAAGGTTTTTATGAATACAACTAATGACTTAGAAAATTTTGTACAAATAGCAATAACTGAAATGTCTACTCTATTAACAAGTTTACCTACCGGTGAAATAATTAAAGCAGCTGAAGAAATAGTTTCTCTACAAAAAGAAGGTGGAAGGGTCCACATAACGGGGATTGGCAAACCTGGCCATGTCGCAAATTATATTGCATCTTTATTGTCTTCAACAGGCACTCCTGCTTACTTCCTTCATGGCACTGAAGTAACTCACGGCTCAAGTGGGCAATTGCTGGCTGGAGACATTGTTATTTGCATATCAAATAGTGGAGAAACAGAAGAGATTAAATATGCTGTAAAAATAATTAAAAACAATAACTGTAAAGTAATTAGCGTCACTGGTAATAAGACTTCTTGGTTAGCAAAAAATTCTGACATTAATTTAGTTGCTCACGTTGATCATGAAGGAGGCCCTTTAAATAGAGCGCCACGTTTATCAGTTATCGCAGAAATTCTTATACTACAGGCGCTTAGTGTGGTTTTGCAATCTGTTAAACAATTATCTCCGGCGGATTATATTAAATGGCACCCGGGGGGGGTGCTGGGAAAATTAAGAAAAGATGAACAATAACAAACCACAAATAATATCATTGTTTATAGAAATAGCATAATACATTTCTAGTGCTTTTGTCAATCAACAATTAAATTAATTATTAAATTTAATAAATAACAAGAGGAGTGACAAAAGGAGTGTTCCCTGTATTGAGTAATTAATTATTAAAACATTAAATTAATAAATTTAGAAAATCTTTGCTGGCCTATAATGTGTTTTATAAAGTGTTTCTTATTTGTTTTACTACTTTCATTAACGAATTCATGCGAGAAATTGACAATTTGTTTTGCCACCTGCCGTCCTCTTTTAGATACGCACCTACAATTGCCCCATCAGCAACACTAAATAACTCTTCACAATTATTTGGATTAAGACCGCTTCCAATTATTACTTCCTTAGTCGTTCCTTTTTTAATTTTTATTACCTCATCAAGTTTAGTAGGATCGCCTGTTCTTTGGCCGGTGGCGACAAGAACTTGTGCACCACAATTTTCAATATCGGTGGCTAATTCATGAATCGGCCTATCTGCTGTAATTATATGAGCTCCAAATTTTACATGGACATCAGCAATGATCTTGATATGCTCAGCTTTAATAAATGATCGGTAGCGCAAGGCTTCCGGAGCTGGACCATTCATTATCCCTTCAATGCCAACATATGAATGGGCCCATAGATTTACCCTAATAAAAGATGCCCCTGTGGCAGCTGCAATCGCTATACTTGGAATAGCACCGTTTCCTAAGCAAAGAATTCCAAACGGAATAGATATTGCTTTTGATATCTCTGTTGCAATGGTTGTAAGAGCAGAAACCGTTTCAAAGCCAATATTTTCTGGTCTGACATAAGGGGCATCCCCAGCATTTTCAATAATAACTCCGTCTAGACCACAATCTTGCATCATTAAGGCTTCATCTTTTGCTTGCGAAACTGCCTTCTGAAACCCATTCCTTTCAAAAAATGGTGCACCAGGCAGGGGCAGGCAATGAATATTACCAATAATCGGCTTTTTAATATTAAATAATTCGTCTAATACACTTTTATGATTTGTCATAATACTAGTGCCTCTAATTCGTAATTATTTGGAAAACATGCCTAATGTACCCAGCATAGTCATGCCAATCCCTTTAATCCGTAAAACAACAAAAACTATTGTTAACGAAATAATAATAACAAGAAAAACTAGATCAACTTTATTAATATTTAAATCTCTGGAATAAGTAACAGTTTTCGAAGCGCCAAAACCACGAGCATCCATAGCTAAACTTAATTTCTGTGCAAGCTCCAAGGATGTGACAAACAAAGGAATTAAAATCGGTATCATAGTCGACACTTTTTTAAAGATACTTTTTACTTCATCTCCTGATTTTAGACCTCTAGATTTTTGAGCATCTTGTATTTGCAATGCTTTGCCCATCAATGTTGGGACAAAGCGTAGCGAAGTTGACAACATAAAAGCTAATTTATGTGGAACTCCAAGTGATCTTATAGCTATGATAAAACTTGCTGGATCAGTAGTTACAATTACAATAATTGTAGCTAATACCATTGTTAACATGCGAAATACCATTGTCAACCCAAATAAAGCCCCTTCTAAATAAAGCTTAATAACTCCAAACTGAAAAAAAACTGTCGTCCCCCATGACTCGAAGAAAGTATCAAAGATTATTAAAAATAAAAAAAGAGGGGTGATAGGCTTAAGAAATTTCCAAATAACATTAATTTTTATTCCTGACATTAATGCCAATGTGAATATAATAATAACCAATAAAAACTCAATTAGTAGATCAACAAAGAGCATTGGAATGATGACCATTGCAACTAGCATTGCGATTTTTACTCTTGGATCTAATTTATATATCAAACTTTCATTCGAAAGGTAAGGCATAATATTCATAGCCATAATTTATATCCTTATTGAATTTAATGCTTGTTCAACTGACATAACATCTTGAGGGAATCCATATTCAGACAATTCCTTGCAAAGAAGATTTATTTGTGGAGGTTTAAGGAAAGTTTTTTCTAACAGCTCCACCTCTGAAAGAACCTTATTAGTTGGTCCATCTAAAAGAATAGAACCTTGATAAAGCACGATACTTCTAGGAATATTTTCCGCAACCAAATTCATATCATGTGTTATCACTAAAATTGTCTTTCCCAATTTATTTAACTGAGTAATTATTCTTATAATCTCTTTTCCAGTTATCCAATCAAGCCCTGTCGTCGGCTCATCTATTATTATTATTTCAGATTGCATAGCTATCACAGATGCTAATGCTAATTTTTGTCTTTCGCCCTTTCCTAAATTGAATGGATATGATTGAGACTTATCTTCTAAGTCAAACATTTTCAAAGCTTCTTTAACAATTAAATTAATCTCTTCATTATCAAACCCTAAATTCTTAGGCCCAAAACTAACCTCATCAAAGACAGAGTTATTAAAAATTTGGTGATCTGGGTTTTGAAAACAATATCCTACGTATTTACTTAACTTTGACACAAATTCTTTTCTTGTATCATAGCCTTTAACAATCACTTTCCCTTTTGTCGGTTTTAGCAAGCCGTTAATGTGTTTGGCTAGAGTTGTCTTACCTGAACCATTTTGACCAATAATGGCTATTAATTCACCTGGGAAAATGTTCAAATTAATGTTTTTAATTGCTTCATTTCCAGAAAGATAATTGTGATATAAATTTTGAATGCTGATTATTGGCGTACTGACGCTATTTTCATCAAAATTTTCCAAAGACTCATGCCTTTCGACGCCTTCGCTAGGTTCAATGATTTGAATTCGAGTGTTGTGCCAATATGAGGCGAAAAACGATTTGGCTTCCTCAATGCTTAATGGAATATCATGACTTTTGATTTGCTTTCTTTTTTGGAAACCAACCCAAAATTCAACGACTTGGGGTTGACGTATTCCAGCTCTCAACAGTATATCTGAGTTATTAAATACCGCTGATGGAACGTCATCACAAATGATCTTACCTTTATCGAGGATAATGACTCTGTCAACAAAATCAGCGATATCCTCAGAATCATGGGAGGTAAATATAATTGTTTGACTCAAGCTGTTTCTCAGTTTTCTGAAAATATCATAAACCTCAACCCTTCCAAGCGGATCCATCTCTGATGTCGGTTCATCTAATACAAGAATTTTGGGTTGCATTACTAAAATAGAAGCAAGAGCGACCCGTTGTTTTTCACCTCCAGACAAATTTGAAGGCTCTCGATTTTCATATCCAGATAATCGTAATAAATTTAAAGCCCAGTTAATTCTATTATTTATTTCTTCTCTTTCAACACCATAATTGCCAACACCAAAAAAGAGTTCTTCTTGAACTGTCATACCCACGAGCTGTGACTCCGGATCTTGAAACATTAATCCCACTTTATCTGCTAATACGTGTATAGGAAAATCTTGGGCATCAAGGCTGTCTATGATAATTTGACCTTCAATAGTTCCACCATATGATTTTGGAATAATACCGTTTAATGTATAACAAAAGGTTGATTTACCGGCGCCAGTTCGACCTAGCAAAGCAACACATTCTCCTTTGGCTATGTGGAGAGAAATATTTTTTAACGCGTAATCATCTTCTTTTGTACCGGGATATTTGTAAGAAACGTTATTAAAATGTATCATTATATTAATGTTATCCTATTTAGGCTCCAAGTCTTTTTGGCGACGGAGATTACTAAAATTAGTATAGGATGTGATAAGACCCTATGTAAATGTTCAAATCACATCCTATCAAAACTTATTTGTGTTTATATTATAGAATTTTTATGTCCTCGATCTGCCTGTAAACCCTTTAATCGCTCGCCACACCAAGGTTCCAATAATTACATTCGCGGAGGACCCAACGAATATCGGGGGTATTGTACCTATTGCCATTGCTAGACCCATAAAAATATAGCTACCAAGGATATTTGATCCAAACGTATTTCCTAATATAGCAATGACCACAGCAGCAATCAATCCCAATGTTGAATGACCAAATTTCCTATAGAAAAACCAAAGCATGCTTCCAACGCCTGCACATGCAATACCGATTCCAATGTGAACTGGAACCGTTAATGGGAAACCAGCTCGAATTGCAACAGCCATATGGCCAATAAAAATCGCAATAGCACCATTAATTGGCCCACCGAATAAAGCCATAAAGTATCCTGGGGCTAAATCTAATGCTATAGTACCTGATGGAGAAGGGATAGGAATTAACGACATAACCACGCTTAAAGCAATAACAATTGCTAATGTAGCAATTCGCTTTGAATTCCAATTCGTCCATCCAATCGGGATTGGGGCGATAGAATCAAAATCGGATTGTTTGCTTAGCTTGTGAACATTCAAAAAACCAACCACAAGCATAACTAAGTCAAAAACAAAGAAAATGGTACCTAATGCTAAAACTAATCTTTCCATTTTTTCACCTCATGAGTTCTAAAATCAATTGATACAAACAACTTTTAGACTATTATGGATTTTTCTTATATTTACCTTCTTTCTCTGTTATTCCCAACTTAATTTTTCAGTTTGGTATGTAGCTAATGCAATAACTTCTTTTATGTTTGTATCAAAGAAGCTGTTCAAATTTCCTGCTCGCATTACAAGTGCTGTATCGTATAGGGCTTCAGAAATAATGTCCTCGTCTGTTGGAATAAAACCTGCGTCGGCAGCCATTGTTGCAACTTGTATCGCGTGAAATACGCCCTCAGAGAATCGCAAATAAGCTTCTAATATGGAGGTGGCTAGGGTCATTCCTCCAAAGCGCTTTTGAAAAGCAAAATCAATCCCGTTTAACGGTCTTGAACCTTGGAGAATTTTTACTCCCTTATCTTCCAGAAAACGCCGATTTTCTGGTTTCATTGGGTTTATACCAGGTTTGTTCCATCCAACCGGATTGGAAGCGCACACAATTTGAATCTCAAGCTTCCTTTTCTCCATTATTTCAATTGCACGAACTGCTGTCCCACCCGAAGCAGACGCTGTTACTAAATAGCGAATATTTAATAGTTCTGCACGATCGAATATTGCATTTAGGGTAACATCAGGGGTGTCAGGGTGTGCATTATAATACAATGTTTCTCGTTTATAGTAATTCATTTTGTTGCTCCTTTTCTATAAAAATGACCATTTATTTTTTTTGTTGGACAGTTGAATAGCTGCTAATACTTCTTGGACTTTATATCCTTCTTCAATCGTTGGTGCATCATTTTTAACTCCATGCAGATTATCTAAAAACGATTTAGTACTTGCGACTTCTAATGGGATTGGTGCACCATTATCAAAAATAATATTTTCAAATCCAGACTTTGATATTAATTCTTTTGGCTTTTTCCAATAAATTTCCAGTACATGGGGATTTGTGTAACCATTCAGTTTAATTGTTCCGAGGCTTCCATGAATAACAATTTCTGGACCTTGTCGTAAACCAGTAGCCAATCTAGTTGCTTCTAAAGAACCAATCACCCCAGATTTCATTTCCGCCAAAGAGAAGGTTATGTCATCGACATTGACTTTTTGGAGCTCATTATTGTTTTTTGAAAGCGGCCTTGATTTAATATAAGTTTCCTGCTTTGCTACTACAGATGAAATATCACCCAACAAAAACATAATCATATCTATAGCATGGGAACCTAAATCATATAAGGCGCCTCCACCTGTTTTACTCCCATCTAACCTCCAACTTATTGGCCGAAGAGGGTCTTCATATCCTGAATGTTGATAGTTACATCTAAAAGAATATAATTCTCCAAGCCCACCATTGGAGATAATTTTTTTGGCTTCTTTTATGGCTGAACCAAACCTCATTTGAAAACCCATCTGAACAAAGACCTCATTAGACAATGAAGCATCGTACAATGCTTTAGCCTCTTCAATCGTTTTTGTTAAGGGTTTTTCGCAATAGATTGGTTTGCCAGCCTTTATGGCCGCATCAACAACAGGAAAATGTAAATAATCAGGAACCCCCACACAAATCGCATCAATTTCTGGGTGATAAATTAAATCTTCGAATTTTGTTGTTATAAATTCGCATCCAAGTTCTCTAACAGCTTTGTCTAAACTATATTTACTTTCAGTGCATACCCCGAAAATATTAATGCTATTTCGTGAATAAGTATCATAGTACCGTGGGATGTTTAAAAACGACCAACCAAGTAATTTACTAATTCCATAGCCAACTAAGCCAATTTTCACCTCTTTATTATTTTTATCCATTTTGCTCCTTTTTACTTTTGATAATTTGTTGTTAAATTGATGGGAAATCTCCGTAATATCTTATATACCTTTCTAACATTAGTGACCAATCTGGAAGATTTGTTTGAGCTCCTCTTTTTTCAACGACGTAGCTACCAACGATATTTCCTATCTTGGCAGACGTTTCAAAATCATAACCCTTAAGCAAGCTTGACATAGCAGCACCGACAAAAGCATCTCCAGCGCCAGTTTGATCAACAAATTTGTCAGGTTTTGCCGCAGGGATCACTTTATTTGTATATTTATTAATCACTTTGCATCCATCAGCTCCAAGGGTCACAAAAATTGCTGAAAGACCAAAATCGAAAAGATCTTTAATATTTCTTAGCCTTAAAAGCGATATTAAAGTGTCAATTTCAAATTGATTACAGAAGAGAATATCTATTGTATTGATAAATAATGGTGCAATATCAGGCCAAGTCGTTAAAGAGCCATTAACTGCTACTAATACATTATTTTCCTTACCAATTTTGCATGCATTTAATGTAAATTCATCGAATGTTGGCGAAACAACCAATCCTTTACAACCTTTAATCAAAACCTCACTAGGAGATTGAACCCCTTGCTGCAAAGCAGCACCTAAATTACCTAAAACGATGCTGTTCCCGTCTTGATCAATTAATAAAAATCCATGGCCCGATCTTTCATTTGGCAATATAATGACACCTGAAATATCAATATCAAGATTTTCTAAATACTCTTTGTAACCTTGTGATATAAAGTCTTCTCCTTCAACTGCCAAGACACCAGTTTTTACTCCGAGCTTTGATGCAGCTACAGCCACATTAAATGAACAGCCGCCCCACAATAATTTATCCAACTCAAATACAGATGACAAAATATTAATTGTCTCTCCTTTTTGAGGTAATTTCGGCAACAATATGATATGGTCAAATATCGCCCATGATCCTGCTGCAAGCAAATCTATCATTTGATTATCCTTATTCATTTCTTATTTGTGAATATCTTTTCTAATTAACCTAGCATGGTATTTATATCGATTAGCAGGATAAACCATCTCTGCCATCTCAATTAGATCATTTCTATCTGAATAAACAAATCTTCTAACAAACAAAACCGGCTTTCCAATATCGAGCAATAATAGACTAGCTTCTTCTTCATTTGCCAAAGCTGCCTCAATGATTTCATCCGCGTAAGATAAATTTATAGAAAACCGATTTTTTAAAAGTTGATAAAGCGATTGAATTCCCTGAAGCTCATTTAAAGTAATTTTTGAGAGAATATTATGAGGGATATGTGAAGTGTGTATTCCAATTGGTTCATTGTTAACAAAACGTAATCTTTTTATTGTAATAACCAGATTGTCCTCTGGGATGAGCAGCTTTGATGCCAAGGCTTTTGATGGTTTTCCAATTTGGAGGTTTATATCAATAGAAAAAGTCTTCAACCCCTTTCTTTGCATTTCTTCAGTAAAACCTAACAGTTCTTGCGCGTCCCTTTCAATTCTGGGCTTACAAACAAATGTTCCAATCCCTCTTTTTCTATACAAATGGCCGCTTTGAATTAATTCACTTATCGCTTGACGAACAGTTGGTCGGCTGACTTTAAAGATCGCTTGAAGTTCGAGTTCAGATGGTATCATTTCATCTTCTTTCAGAATTGAAGACTCAATTTGATTTAACAACTCCTCTTTAATTTGATGGTACAAAGGTAAGGAAGATTCGTGATCAATATTCATAAGTAAACATCGAAAATATATATTATTAATAGAAGGTTGTAATAACGTCTTAACATCCTGATGATATGCACTATTATAATGGAATTCATGGGCTTGTCAAGGGTGTGTATGGGTTCAATACATATGAGACAATTCGGGGATCATCGAAGGGTGGTATTGTTGGATATACTCAAAAGGCGTCAGGTTGTCCAGAGCACGATGGGGACGGACTTTATTGTAGATTCTTTCCCATTTTTCAAGCACGTTATTGAGTGTTGGCGAGGCAAAGTCAATCGGATAAGCTGAATAGAATTCGTCCAAATGGGTTCGATGGGCTCGTTCAACTCTGCCATTCAGTTTAGGAGAGCGGGGCGGTAACACAAACAATTTCAAGCCCAGTTCTGCACAACTTTCTTCAAAATGAATTTTTGAATTCACTGCCTCATCCGCCTGAGCCGTCTGTTCAGAGATGGAAGCAGCTGCACTCTTTATTCTTTCCTCGATTTACCGTAAACGGGCGGGTGGGGTCATGCATATGGTCAGCCTGTATAAAGAAAGTGATTTGACTACTGAGGAAAAAGATGCACTTCTTGATGTTGACCGACCGATCCGGGTGGCGATTGAAGCCATTAAGATATTAATTGAAAAAGATCGACAGTCAAAAGCAGACTATTAGTTGCGATCAAAATCATTACAGCAAAAACGAAGAACCCATATTTTATGATTGGTCGCGACATCAGGCAATTACAGAGTAAACATCCCGAATTTGTGGCTCGGATGGAGAGTTATTACCGGTGGAACTTCATCGCACTGGCTTTTGATTCATCTATTTATGCCTTTGCGGTTGCAGCCCTTTCTCAGGACACAATTATCCCTTACTTTGTTGAGCAGCTCACAGATAAAAGCTGGATTATCGGCTTGGTGCCGGCAATTTACTATTTCGGATTCTTTTTGCCTCAGTTAATAGGTGCCTATCTGGTCAATGGAAGGCGCACAAAAAAGAATTTTGTGTTAAAAGTTGCCATCACCGAGCGGTTTGGGGTCTTACTGGTTGCAATTGTCGCCCAAATTTTTGGCTTGTTCAGCAATACATTGATCCTGATCTTGTTGCTCGTGGCTTATATGATTTTCTCAGTAACCAATGGGATGATCAGCCCCGGTTATTCAGATTTTATCAGCAAAAGCATTGTTAAAAATCGAGGGTTTTTCTACGGTTTTACCAATGGGCTTGGTGGGATCATTGGTTTTGGCTCATCGCTTTTTAGCCATTATTTGCTGGACAATTATGCTTTTCCCTTCAATTTGAGAATTCTATTTTGGACGGCTTTGGCAACTTCGGTCATTTCACCAATTATCATCGCCAGCTTCAAAGAAGAGCCCTACCCTGAACAGGTCAAACCTGAGCCACTGGGCACCTTTATCCGGACTATTCCCAAACACATCAAACATAATCCCGATTTCAGTCGATTTATGATCTCACGGGCTGTATTGGGTTTGGGCGTGCTGGGAAATGCATATTTCGCCCTCTACAGTCGGCGCACCCTTTCATTGCCGGATGGCAGCCTGGCTATCTTTAACATGATTATCCTCATCACCCAGAGTGTGCTTGGGTTCTTGTGGGGATGGATTGGCGATCGGTTTGGGTATAAGGTTGTATATGTGATTGTTTCTCTGTTTGTAGTACTGCAAGGTGTTTTTGGGGTATGGGCAAAAGCGCCCTGGATGTTTTACTCCATTGCATTTTTTATCGGGGGCGTCTATGCCTCAATCCGTATTTGCGATCCTAACATGATTTTTGAAATCGCCCCCACATCTGAAACCGGGCGTTATATTGGCATCAACAACACACTTGTTGGGCCCGTGATGACCATGGCTCCTTTGATTGGTGGTTTACTGGTTGACCTTTTTTCTCACCAGGTTTTATTTTATAGCGTCATTATTGTTGGGGTTATCTCAGCTTTACTGGTAATCTTGCTGATGCCCCATATTCACCGAGAGCATTCTCAATCGATACACAATTAAAAACAACCAGGGTGCTTTCAGCTAACGATGAACGCACCTGGTTGCCATTATCCTGATTCAATCAGGATATCATAACTACCGTGTAAACTGATTTACTGGATCAACCGGTAAACGTCAGGTTAAATTCTCCAGCGTTGTTACCATCTCATCGATGATATCAAATCCACCTTGCCAGAATTCAGCCCGGGTTATATCAATACCTGCACGGGCGAGCAATTCAATCGGAGCAATCGAACCGCCCGCGGCCAGGATATCCATGTAACGCGGTTTGAAGGCATTGCCTTCAGCCTGATATTGCTTATACAGGGATAGCACCAGCAGTTGACCAAAGGCGTAGGCATAGACATAGAACGGCACATTGTAAATGTGTGGGATCATGACCCACTCCCAACGAAACTCATCGGCGATCTCTACTGAATCGCCAAATTCATCCTGTAAATTTTCCAGGTAAGCTTTTGCCAGATCGTCCACCTGAGCGCCCTGAGCAACCAGTTCATGAGCCGTATGCTCGAACATTGAGAAATAGTTCTGACGTAAAATGGTGGCGAAAGCATCATCCATTTGTCTGAAAAGCAGATCGCGCCGAACGGCTTGATCGCTTTCCTGAGCTAAAAGCTTATCGATCAGCATTATCTCGCCAAAGGTTGAGGCAGTTTCTGCCAGGGGCAAACAGGCGTGTTGCGTGAAAGCGGTATGATCCCGTGCCATCAATGCATGGATGCCATGCCCTAATTCATGTGCCATGGTTGCTACATCTTCCGCTTTACCCTGATAGTTGAGCAACACCCAGGGTGCCAGGTCGGGTGTTATGGTCGCACAGAAGGCACCACTCATCTTGCCTTTGCGAATTTCGCTATCGACATGCCGGGCATCAAAGATCTCTTTTGCCAGGTCGGCAAATTTCGGGTCAAACTCATGGAAGGATTCCAGCACCATCTCTGCTGCCTGGTCAAACGCATATTTCTTATCCGATTTCTCCACTGGGGCGTAAATATCATATCGGCGCAGTTTTTCCACTCCAAGCCGTTTAGCCTTCAATCTGAAGAAACGCTGGAAGTGTTTTGTGTTTTGCCGGGTGACTTCTAAAAGGGTTTCAACAACGGGATCGGGGATGTCATTGATCAGGTTGCGTACTGAAACCGGATGCTTAAATTTGCGCAAGTCGAGATTCTCGTTGCGCCAATCGCGCACAACCGCCTGATAAATCTGGCCCAGAATAGGTGCATCATCTTCGTAAACCTTGAATAATGCCTGGTAAGCGCGTTCTCGCAGATCGGGATCCGGTTCTCTGACCAGGGCGGTCACCTCACCGCGCGTCAATTCTTTGAGTTCGCCATCGATCTCAACTTTGAAAAGATAACGGTTGGTGATCGATTCGTAAAGCATGTTAATGGCGTTTACGCCTGTGACATCCTTGATATTGATAATTTTTTCTTCCGCTTCGCTGAGGGTGAACTCTTTGAAGTTACGCATAGTAACCAGCCAGTAATGAAAATCACCTGATGCCTTCAACAAGCGCTCAGCGTTTTCATTATCGAGTGCTTTCCACCACAGGCTAAAAAACATTGTATAGTTGTCGATTTCAGCATAAAACTGAGTGACACGAGCCACCTGCGCCTGAGCCGCCTGATCCTGAGTGTCAGCGGCAAACGCCAGCTGACTGAAACCGAATAAACGGCTTAGAATACGGGTGTAATGTTCATATTCTGTGATTATGCTGAGGAACAGCTCTTCGCTGATCTGTGGAGCCAGTTGATCTCGGAAGGTTTGAAATCTTTGTGCGCCTTTACGGACTTCCTCAAATGCTGCTTCGTAAGCAGGGTCGTCAAAGCCCAGAAACAGGTCTTCCAGGCTCCAGGGGGATTGTGTGTAGGTAACTTTTAGGGTCATTGATCATTTCCTTTTTATTGATGTCCGGTGATAGATGGGAAACAGGATCACCGGATGAAATTTAACATTTATCCTGCGTTGCGCAGGCGGTTGCGTAAGATGTCGATAGGTTCCCTCTGCCCCGTTTCAGGGTTCAGGTAATACCACAACTGCCAACCATTGGCGGGGCCATTCCGGATCCACCTGGCAGTCTGGTGAATGGATCCGCGCTTTCCATCGCAGTTGAGGTGACCATCGGCCAGCACCCTGGCTGTCGTTTCGTTTTGCCCTGTGAAATACAGGGTCTGCCCGGGCTCCAACAGGCCGTATTCGACCAGGCTGCCAAAGGGGATGCGTCTTTCCCGGCGGGGGTTGGGCGTTTCAAATAGCTGTGAATTGAAGGGCTGTGGGGCAATGGCACCTATCCGCTGTGTAGCCAATTGGGCGTAGAAGGGGTCCACCTCGATGCCGATGAATTGCCGATGCAGCTGGCGGGCGACAGCGCCAGTGGTGCCCGTACCAAAAAAGGGGTCCAGCACCACATCGCCGGGGTTGGAGCTGGCTGAGATCACCCGGTAGAGCAGGGCTTCCGGCTTCTGGGTGGAATGGGCTTTCTCGCCATCGGGGCCTTTTTGACGCTCCGGCCCGGTGCAGATCGGAATCTCCCAATCGCTGCGCATTTGCAGGTCATCGTTCAGCGCCTTCATGGCGCGGTAGTTGAAGGTATATTTTTGGCGCTTATCCTTCTGAGACCACAGCAGGGTTTCGTGGGCATTGGTAAAGCGCATTCCCTGGAAGTTGGGCATCGGGTTGGTTTTGACCCACACCACGTCGTTGAGAATCCAAAAGTCCAGGTTTTGGAGGATGGCGCCCACCCGGTAGATATTGTGATAAGAGCCAATCACCCACAATGTGCCTGTGGGTTTGAGCACGCGTCGGCAGGCGGACAGCCACTCGTGGGTGAAATTATCGTACTGCGCAAAACTCTCGAATTGGTCCCAGTCGTCATCCACCGGGTCGACCCGGCTGTGGTCAGGGCGCCAGAGTTCGCCCTCAAGTTGCAGGTTATAGGGTGGATCGGCAAAGATCAGGTCGACCGAATTCTCGGGAAGCGTGGGCAGGATGACGCAGCAGTCACCGACCAGGACCTGGTTCAGGGGAAGTGCAGGATTGTAATTCGTCATAACGGCTTAATTGTAACGGTATTTGAATCCTTTGGGCAGGGAGGTTAACAAAGTGCCCAAGGTTTTCCTGCAGAACCGGTGAAGTCGTAATTCAACCCCCGCGGGTCCTGTAATGTGTTGATTGGGATTGGCAGGTAAACGGCGATCTTTTGTATTACTTCAGACCTCTGGAAAATTAAGGTTATAATCTTCATGACCAATGCGCATTTATCTCGCAGGAAATGAGCTCATGACAGAAAACAACGCACAACCGATCCTCAACCAGCGCTGGCGTGTCCAGCCAAAAATCCCCCACGATATTGACCTGGCATTGCGCGACTTCCCCCCGCTCTTGCGGCAATTGCTTTACAATCGCGGCTATTTTAACGCTGAATCGGCGTCCAGTTTTGTTAATGGTGAAGCGCCTTTTTCAAGTGACCCGCTCCAGATCAAAGATATGCAGGCTGCAGTGGAGCGATTGCACCGCGCGGTTACGGCTGGCGAAAAAATCGCCATCTACGGCGATTATGACGCCGATGGGGTCACCGCCTGCACCCTGATGCATGATTTCCTGGTGAGTCTGGGTGTAAATCCGGAGATTTACATTCCCAATCGTTACGATGAAGGCTATGGCTTAAACGCGGATGCCATCCAGGCCCTGGCAGACATGGGCATCAACCTGGTGATCACAGTGGATTGCGGGATTCGTTCCAATCGCGAGGTGGCGCAGGCTCACAACCTGGGCATGGACGTCATCATCACCGACCACCACCAGCCCGGAACAGAACTCCCCCCTGCACTGGCCGTGATCAACCCCAAGCAACCTGAAGATCACTACCCTGAAAAAGATTTATCGGGCGTCGGTTTAGCGCACAAACTAACCCAGGCTTACCTGGAGATTCACCCCCAGCAGGGTGTAAACCCTGAAGCGTGGTTGGATCTGGTGGCCATCGGCACCGTGGCAGACCTGGTGCCGCTGAAAGGCGAAAACCGGGCGTTGGTTAAGAAAGGTCTGGCGTGCATCCGACAGCAAAGACGCCCGGGATTAAGAGCTCTGGCTGGTGCAGCAGAGATTGATTTAACCCAGTGTGATACGTCAATGATTGGTTTCAAGCTGGCACCCCGGTTGAACGCAGCCGGACGGATGGAATCGGCCATGCTGGCTTATGAACTGCTGGTAACACAGGATCAACAAAAAGCTGGCGAACTGGCTCAAATCCTGGACTCCCAGAACAAAGAACGCCAGGTGGAAACAAACTGGATCCGCGAACAGGCTGCAGCGCAGGTTTTAGCCCAGGATCCGGGCGCACTGCTATTTTTTGCAGCCGATCCTAAATTTAGTGAGGGCGTGGTGGGATTGGCAGCCTCGCGCCTGACAGAAACCTATTATCGACCGGCGATTATTGCTCACCAGGGCGAAGAATTTACCGTAGCTTCCTGCCGTTCGATCCCAGAATTTCACATTACTCGGGCTTTGGACGAGTGCGCCGACCTGCTGGTGCGGCATGGTGGTCACGCCGCGGCTGCGGGCTTTACCGTCAGTAACGTAAACCTGCCGATATTAATTGAACAACTGTACGCCATTGCGCAACGGGAATTGGCTGATGTAACCCTTTTACCCGTGATTGATATTGACCGCGAGATCATTTTAGAAAATTTATCACCCTATTATATCGGCGGGATTTTTAACGACCTGCACCAGTTAGAACCCACGGGACGCGGCAATCCTGACCCGGTTTTTATGTCCCGCGATCTGGTTGTGCGCCAGGTTAGAACTGTGGGACGGGACAGCAGGCACCTGAAGCTGACCCTGCAAGCCGGGCAATATATCTACGATGCCATCGCTTTCCAGCAGGGGCACTGGGTTGATGAGCTGCCCGAGAGAATTGATATCGTTTACCGGTTTGAGGAAAACACCTACAAGGGTCGGGTTAATTTGCAGTTGAATGTCAAGGATATCAGACCGTCTGAATCCCAGGGTGAACCGGATTCTCCTGCTGAAAATCGTTCAACATCTGAGTGAATAGCGTTCTTCCCCCCATTATTAATTGAGGTCAGGATGATCACTTACCTCAGCCAGGTTTCCATCCCACACGCGCTGCATTTCCGAGGTGGTGCTCAGCGGTGCTTCCAGGTTGAATCTTTCAAATACCGTGAAGTGTGATTGGTGAATGATGATTTGAGGGATTGCGAACCCATTAATTTTCACGATCTAAATCCAACCGTAACTCAACAACCGACCTGCGGGGTTTGTGAAGAAGGCGTCAGGGGTTGATCGCCTCGCGGATCAGGCTCTCATCAAACAGGCTGACCTGTCCATCAGCAGCATAAGCGTACACCGCCGCTGAAAAGATGCCGCTGAGGGTGCTGCTGAGCAATGAAATGACCATGATAAAGAGCAGGAGCAAAACGCCGAAAATGATGATCGGGATGATGCTCTTTAACCAAAAGGAAAGAGCAACGCCAATATCGATCATCAACATCCCGCCAGCAATGCCGATCAGCCCGAAGATCAACCCGATAGACAGGGTTCCCGAGATTTGCTCTCCCCAACTGCGTTTAAGCAGCTCCCAACTGCGTTGTATCGCTTTAATCGGACCCAATCCCTCCACCGCCAGAACAGGTACGACCAGAAAGGTGAGCACATTCCAAGCAGCGCCCAGAATGGAGGCGATCAAGCCGCCCAGACCCCTGCGCTTATTTTCAGAATTACCGGAAATCATGTTGAGGATCAGCCCAACTGTGGCTGAAATCAGCGCCCAACCCAGGATAGGTACAATGCGCTGATTGGCAATTTTATAACCGTCCCTGACCGTTGGGTCTCCTCCCCGCAAGCGGATCATCGCGGCGCCTACCAGGGCTGTGTTATTGTAAAAAACTACCGTGTATTGCACCAGGTAGAACAGGAACAGAACCATATAGCCGAACACCGGCATGCCCGTATCGAAGATGGTATCCAGTACATTCCCGACCAGTGTGGGGATCAGGAAGGTCAGCGTGATGAAGATCATCACAATGGATGAGATCAACGGAAAAATAAGCAATTCTTTATCGAGTTTGAGAACTTCGACGCTGGCTTTGACCAGCGCCCAACTGCGTTTGATACGCTCCATGATGAACCCTTTCCATTATAGTGAACACGCTCAATTATAAAATAGCACCGTGATGACTGTCAACGATCAGCCGCCAGTCTGATTAAAAATCAACAAGCAAGGCGCACCATACGTAATAATCCTTATAGGGGTTGCTCTCAACTTTATGAAAGTGTGTGAACCATTCGTGTTCAATCGAGGTGTGCCCGGTGACCAGGTCCAACAGCACCCAGATACCGCACATTTTGGCTTCTGATCTCAGTTGCTTCAGAGACAGGTTTGTCAATCCAGGGAGTCAAAGACCTTGCGCTATGATATACTAATCTCAGGTCCAACCAGAGCAGAGCAGCCTATGAAACTGATTATCCAAATCCCATGCTATAACGAAGCCTTAATATTACCTAAAACCCTGACGCAGCTTCCAAAAACCGTCGAAGGCTTTGACCAGGTTGAAATTCTGGTGGTGGATGATGGTAGCACAGATGAAACCCCTGCTGTGGCAAGGCATGCGGGTGCTGATCATATTGTCCATCTCAGCCGGCACATGGGGCTGGCAAAAGCTTTTACCCATGGACTGGACGCATGCCTGCGGTTGGGCGCAGATGTGATCGTCAATACCGATGCCGATAACCAGTATCCAGCAGAGGATATCCACAAACTGGTCAAACCGATTCTGGATGGCGAAGCTGAAATGGTCATCGGAGACCGGGGCGTGAGCAAGACCCCTCATTTTCCAGCCCACAAGCGTGCCCTGCAGATCCTGGGCAGCAGGGTCGTCTCTGCCACTGCCGGTTTTGATATCCCGGATGCCACCAGCGGGTTCAGAGCGCTCACCCGTGACGTTGCGCTGGAAACTTTGGTACTGAGCAATTATTCTTACACCCTGGAAACCCTGATTCAAGCTGGCGCCCGCAAGGTGCGGGTGGCTTTTGTCCCTATTGAAACCAACCCGCCTGAACGTCCATCACGGTTGTTCAGCAGCATTCGGAATTATCTGCTCAACTCCAGTGTTACGATCATGCGTTCATTTACAATGTACCGGGCGCTGCGCATCTTCACCAGCATCAGCGTCCTGATGCTGCTGGTTGGCACAGCGCTTGGCGTGCGCTTCCTGGTGGCTTTCATCCAGAACAAAGGCGCCGGTATGGTTCAATCCCTGATCCTGGCAGCGGTATTCCTGATCGTGGGCTTTATGACCTTCCTGATCGGTTTGATCGCAGACCTGGTCAGTTTCAATCGGAAGATCCTCGAAGAGATCCTGTTTAGAATCCGCAAGCATGACAGCGAACCGGAACCTGACCCGCAGGACCCACCGTAAGCGTGCTGATCGGTAAATACTTCCCACGGGTGCAAAAGCCCACATTAAAGAATGGCATTATTTCCACTCCGTACAGTGGATCATTTGATGGAGGTGAAAATTGTTTAAACCCTTAAAGGCACGGATTGCTGAGTATGGTGAGAGTCTGGGTGGTGGAATTTTAAAAGTGGATAGTTTTATCAATCACCAGGTGGACCCTATCCTGATGGAAGCTTGCGGGAAAGAGTTTGCCCGGCTGTTTGCTGACACCAAACCGACCAAGGTGCTGACGGCAGAAATTTCTGGTATTGCGCCGGCTTTGATGACCGGTAAATTCCTCGACCTGCCGGTGGTGTATGCTCGCAAGCGCAAGCCGATCACCATGCCCGATGCAATTTTCTTAACATTAGCGCCCTCGCATACCAAGGGGAGGATGGTGGAACTGATCGTCTCACCAGAATACCTGCGGAACAGCGAGCGGGTACTGATTATCGATGACTTCCTGGCTTCGGGTGCAACAATCGCCGGATTAGCGCGTTTATCGGAAATTGCTGGCGCCAAACTGGTGGGCATCGGCACACTGATTGAAAAGACATTTGAGGGCGGGCGCGAGTTGCTCACACCGCTGAATATTCCCATCAAGTCCCTGGTCCCGATTGCCTCACTGGACGATGGTCAGATCATCTTCGCTGAAGAATAAACTGCTGGCTCTGCTGCTGGCAATTGCTCGCTGGAAACGCCTGCAGCGCTTGGTAGCCCGGGTATATCAACCTGTGTATCGCATGCTGCCCGTTGACCGGTTGGGAGAAAACGCCCATTGGACGGCATTTCATCACCCCCAGCCCAATTACCCCCTGCACATCCTGATCCTTCCAGGGTCGGCGATCCCGACTCTTCTGGCTGCGCCTGGCAGTGACCCAACAGTGTACGCCGCTCTGTTTCAATTGGTCAACCAGCTGATTCAGGATTTTAACCTCGAGCAACGGGGCTACCGCCTGATCACCAACGGTGGTCCATATCAATCCATTCCCATCTGGCACTGGCACCTGGTCAGTGAAGCATCTTCCCAGGACGCTGCTGACCCCGGAGATTCCTATGACTGAGACGATCGTCATTCTTGATTTTGGTTCACCCTACAGCCCGTTAATCGCCCGCCGCGTGCGAGAATCACAGGTGTATGCCGAGTTGCTCCCCTGGGATACACCTGAAAGCGCGGTGATGGCGCACAATCCTGAGGGCTTTATCCTTTCGGGCTGCCTGCGATCAGCACTCGAACCCGGCGCGCCAGTCTTGCCGGGCTATGTCATCCAGTCCAGGCGCCCGATCCTGGGTATTGGATCTGGCATGTCAGCGCTGGTGCTGGCCCTTGGCGGAAGGATGACCTCTACTGCTGCACAGAAATACGACCTTCACCGGGTGAACATCCCATGCTCAAGCCGGATATTGCAAGTCGGCGATGACCCACGGGTGTGGATGTCCTGTGCTGATCGGGTTGACGCAGTACCCGAGGGGTTTCAAATCCTGGCCAGTGCTGCAGACTGCCCGATTGCCGCGCTGGGCGACGGCAACCGGGATTATTACGGGCTTCAATTTCACCCGGGGCTTGAGTTTACGCCTGCTGGAAGGCAGATCATCGCCCGCTTTGTGCGTGGCGTGTGCCAGTGCTCGGGCGATTGGACCGCACAGGCGATTATTGATCATGCCGTCCGCCAGGTTCGGACGCAGGTGGGAGATGCCCGGGTGCTTTCGACGGTCAGCGGCGGGGTGGATTCGAGCGTCGCCACAGCCCTGGTGAGCAGAGCCGTGGGCGACCAGCTCAGCGCGGTCTATGTGGATACTGGCTTGATGCGCAAAGATGAAACTCAATGGGTCAGGAAGGCTTTCCAGGACAAGCTGGGCGCCAACCTGCACTGTGTGGACGCTGCAGAAACCTTTTTTTTCAACCTGCAGGGGATCACTGATCCTGAAGCCAAGCGCCGCGTGATTGGCGAGACCTTTATCCGTGTTTTTGAAGCAACCACACACAATTTAGGCGATCCGCCCTTCCTGGTGCAGGGGACAATCTATCCGGATGTGATCGAATCCCGCAATTTGCAGCAGGGGGATGCCCGCCCGATTAAAACCCACCACAATGTCGGTGGCTTGCCCGAAGCGATGGATTTTGAACTGGTCGAGCCTTTGCAAAACTTATTTAAGGATGAAGTGCGCGTTGTGGGTGAGGCACTGGGATTGCCCTCGGAATTGGTCTGGCGGCAGCCCTTTCCCGGGCCTGGGCTGGCAGTGCGCTGCCTGGGCGAGGTCACCCCTGGGCGCGTGGAAAAGTTGCGCCAGGCGGATGCCATCTTCACCGAAGAATTGGCACATGCCGGGCTGCTGGTCTATCGCCAGGGCGAGGAAAAGCAGGGAACAGCTCAAGCTTTCGCAGTTTTATTGCCGGTGAAAACGGTGGGGATGGCAAACAACCAGCGCACCTACGAGGAAGTGATTGCCCTGCGGGCGGTCACCACGACCGACTTCATGACCGCCGATTGGGCGCGTTTGCCGGATGAGCTTTTGGCACGGGTGGCTTACCGCATCGTGGACGAAGTGCAGGGGGTCAACCGGGTGGTGTATGATATCACCAGCAAACCCCCGGGGACGATCGAGTGGGAGTAAGCAGAAAATATTACCCGAAACATGGGACTTGAAGCTCCCGATAGACAGAATCACAAAGTTTTTTCCTCGCTCCTATACACCGCAGGGGATGGAAGAAACCATCATCAAACTGCTTGAGAGTTGGATGAAAAATCGACAGCGAGACCAAGAGAGATGAAAACTAAATATCGGAAACGAGCCGAACACGAATACCGATTGATTCGATTTGTTTGTGCTTTCACTTTCTGCTTGATTAAATGAAACATTGCATGCATAATGAAAGCAAGCAAGGGTGTCAAGAATTTCTATAAGCGGAGATGTAAACATGTCAAAGATCAAAAAAATACGATACAAAGGCCGTGAGCACGGCAGTTTTGAAGAGGAATGGGGGTTGCACAAAGGCTGTTCGGAATGGTGGTATGCCACTGGATATCTTAAAGACGATTTGGACAGGCTATACTCATACCAATTTACCGTATTGCGCGTGCATGTATCAGCCTTTTTCCCCTATCTTATCATGCTGGGACTGACGGATTTTTCCACCGGCAAGCATGCGTACTATCAGAATATCCAGCTCTCATCAAAAGGAATCGTCATCAGCCCTGACACTATCGGATATGGTGATATTGCTCAAATACGCAAAGGTGAACAGGGCATGACGCTGGCTGTGCAGCACAAGGATTTCACGCTCGATTTGGAGCTTAACTATGGTAAGGGCGCTGTTTGGCACTGTGACAACGGTTTTTTACGAATGGGCATCCATGATGAGAAACAGACAACGGTGTATTATTCTTATCCCAATATGCCGACCGCCGGCACGATGAGGTTCAATGGGAATACGGTCCATGTAACAGGGAAATCTTGGTTCGATAAGCAAGGCGGGCCTTACAGTTTGATGAATATCAAGACGCATTGGGAATGGTTTTCGCTACGGTTTTTTGATGATGAAGAAATGATGCTGTTCTCCTTCCCACAGAGCCACTATCAAGATGGCACATATATTCGGAAGAACGGTGATTGCCATAGGCTAAATAATTATACGATCACCCCCACCGAATTCGCCTATCCAAACGGTGTGAAATATTCCTGTAAATGGGAACTGACCGTACCGGGATTCAAGGCAGAGCGGTATACAATTATACCGCTCTTAAAAGGGCAAATGAACATGGGCTATTATGAATTGCTTGCGAGCATTTACAACGACAAAAACGAACAAGTGGGGTTGTGTTTTGTGGAGCTTTTGCCCGGCGTATATAATAAAAAATTCAAAAGAACGCTACTGGCAAAAACGAAGGATAACCCTTCAAACGCATAAAATACCTGTTGACAGGTGCTGTTGGAATTTGGGCGACAATCTGGTGCACGAGTTACTCGTTGTTTGAGGAAGGCGACTTGGTAAAGTTGCCACAAAGGGAAAGGAGATAAAAATGCAAAACTATGATGTCATTGTTGTTGGAGCAGGGCCCGGCGGAACAACTGTGGCAAGCCTCCTCGCCAATTCTGGTAAGAAGGTACTACTAATCGATAAAAACCAGAAACCGGGCGGCCGAATGATGACAATAAACAGGGACGGCTTTTCCTATGAGTTGTTTCCAATCAATTGTGTGCCACAGCACGATTCGCTCTTTGAAAAGCTCAGCCAAACGCTTGGTAAAGAGAATCATGTCAAACTAATTTTGGGTGATGATTTCGGCATTGGCAAGCTGTTTTATGAGAACCGGGAAGGGGAAATCACAAGCTGGCAAATGGGGCTCAAATTCCCGGGCGTATTGAAAATGTTTGGATTCATTGGTGTCAAGCCGTGGCAGCTCCGCTCTATTTTTCAAATAGCGCGCGTGGTGGGTAAATTGCGTGCCATGGACGAAACGGAAATATCGGCGCTATATAACGTTTCCGCCATGGAATACCTTGATAGCCTGGGCCCTATGCCGGCAGGTTTTCGCACTTTTATGCTGGCCTCTTTTGGAGAAGGCGCTTTTGAAATGACATCTGACCGCGTTGCGGCAGGGGAAATGGTTAGGATGTTTCAAGAGACGTTCAGCGGTAGCGGCGGACGCTATTACGAGGGCGGTGTTGGTCATTTTTTTGAAGTGATGGCGCAAACGGTGGAAGAAAAGGGCGGCAAGGTAAGAATGAATGCCCGCGTGGAATCTATCAATACGTGGGATGGAAGTGTCTGCGGCATTACGACGCAAACGGGCGAAACATATACGGCGCCCGTTGTGATAAGCAACGCGGGAATCCGGCAGACGGTTCTTAAACTTGTGGGGGAAGATAAATTTGAAACGGATTATGTGGAAAGAATCAAGAGCCTAGAAAGCAACCTTGCTTGCGTAGGTTATCGCTATTTCACGAGCCGCCCCGTGTTGACATCCCCAATGATGGTGTTGTTCCCGGAAGGCTGCGTGGCAAAATACAGCGAATTTGAAGCCATTGCGCATGGCGAGGCGAAGCCGGAAAACGGCTACATTTATCTCGGCACAACATCCCTCTATCCAAATATGGCGCCCGTAGACAAGCAGGTGGTTTATGCGGTTGTTTCCTGCTTGCCCGCCCTTCATGTTGAGTCGAAGCCATGTTTGGAGTACATCGAAAAAGGGGTCCGAAAGATTGCACCGGAATTGTACGAACCTGACGTAATAACCCATACGGAAATCATGACCACCGCTATTGTACCAAGCGTGGGCAACGATGCGATTCTCCCTGGACAAGGGGGAGAATCCTACGGAATTGCTAATTCCATAGGGCAGGCAGGGCCGCACCGACCAAAGGGCGACACACCCATCAGCGGTCTCTACATCGTTGGCAATGACACAGAAGGGTTTGGGCTCGGAACACACCAGGCAGTAGATTCTGGGTTCAAGGTATATGAAAAGGTCGTGGCGTGGTTGGATAATTGAAGCGAATTGAACGGTGGTAGGACCTCTGAACATATTTATTGGAATGCGACGAAATCCGCCGCCCTTCTTTATGCTGTGTCAACGTATTCCTGGCTACAAATCCGCCATGGCGCAGGCGCGTCTGCCGGATGAGCTTTTGGCGCGGGTGGCTGACCGCATCGTGGACGAAGTGCAGGGGGTCAACCGGGTGGTGTATGATATCACCAGCAAACCCCCGGGGACAATCGAGTGGGAATGATGTCTTTCAAGAAGGCTGTAACTTTTGGTCTGATTGGCTAAAGACATCTTCTGAACTTGCTGCTGAGTAATGTATGAGCAACTCAAAATTCAGTCTATTAAAGGGATTGCCAAGCCCTACAGCCAGGTAATTCCCTCCTATCCTAATCAAATATAACCTCCCAATTCTCATTTTGATAGGCTTCAAAGCACATTTTTATCTGTTCAATATTATTTTTCTCTTCTGCTAATGAAGGAAGTTCATCCAAAGCATAGAATTTACTTTCTGTGGTTTCAATATTCTGCAAAAAACGACCACCCATCTTCTCACAAAGAACAAATACTTTGCAAATTCCATATGCATAAACAGGTTTATTGTGCTTATTTCTATCCTGTAAAGCTATTAATCTGACTGCTTTAACATTTAAACCAGCTTCTTCTTTAACTTCTTTAATAATATTTGATTTTATAGATTCATTTACATCGACCCAGCCACCTGGTAAAGACCATTTCCCATTAAGTTCTTTAACCAATAAAATTTTCCCACTTTCAAATATTACAGCCCTTGTATCGAGTTTAGGTGTTTGAAAACCAGTTTCATTACAGAATAAGTCCTTGACCTTTTCTAAAGGGATTTCACTGTAATAACTTATGATTTCAGCAGATATTTCTCTGATTCTTTTAAAGCGTTCTATATCAAAATCATTTTCGGAATAAGTCAATCCCACCTGAGATAAAAACTGCAATTCCTTAGCCCAATCCAGCCAGCGCTGATAATTTTCCATAATTTTCTATCCCTTGCATAAAATTCAAGTAAAAAATAGTGTCTCTTAAAAGTTGTTTTTTGACTATATCACATAAGAACAACTCATGGTCATATGTAAAGACAATATCATAAAGCAAAACTTTATAATAATAAGTGCTTATATGTATCGATTATTATTAATCCAGATGTTTACAGTTAACATGCTTTGCGGTATGGGAAGGGTACTTCTGACTCACTACTTTTGTTAAGGTTCAAGATCTTACAGAAACAATGTTACACGAACAGTAATTAATATATTAAGCAAAACCATTTTGTTGATCATTGTTTTTTGACTCATTAAAGGGGTTACATTACTAAACAATCAGCTTCACCTCTCATAAATTGGAGAAATTCAAGAAAAACCATCGTCCACAGACCCTTTTTCTGAGGATTGATTCAAAGAAATAATTTCTTACTTTAATTCGTCAGGGAAAATGACTTGGAATTAAAGTGAAACAAGCGCTGTCATTAAAATTAGAGGGGCAAGCGATGCTTTCTTGATTATTTCGACTTATTATGTAAGATAAAGTCGGTCAAAGGAGATGAGCGCAATGGATTTTGGAGAACAAATCAAGTCTATACGGCTTGAAAATAATTTAACCCAGGAACAAATGGCCAGCAAACTCAATGTGACCAGGCAGGCTGTCTCTAATTGGGAGGGCAATCGCAATCTTCCGGATATTGAAATGTTGATCACCATTTCAAACGTGTTTCATCTCTCACTTGATCAACTTATTCTTGGTGGTGAAAACATGAGCAATATTAAAGAAAAACTCATCAGAGATGGAAGTGAGACACGGCGCGCCAGGTTGAATTTGATCAGCATCTCCATTGGGGCGGCATTGCTATTGTTTGGTTTTTTCCTGATCCTGGTAAAAGGAGCTTCGGTAGAATATATTGATGAAGCCGGAATCCTGCATGAGAATTTTTTCTTACTGCCAATGGGCTTCCTCTTTATATTCAGCGGATTTGTAACGTTTTTTATCACTGGTGTTCGTCATCTGATCTTAAAACTAAAAAATATAAAACGATAACGTTAACAACTCGAATGATAAAAAAATAATATTCTGGATTAATTAGAATAACCCAATTCGCCGCGCGGATTTCTGAATGGAAATTGTTATTGAATTGATCTTGAGCTGATTATTCCCATTTTTCATTTATAATCAGGGGTGAGGACAAATTGCCGTTTATTACCGAACCTCATTAAGTAAGGAGCACACTCATGAATTATGGAGAAATACTCTCAAAAGCCTGGAAAATCATCTGGAAAAATAAGATATTATGGTTGTTTGGCATTCTGGCGGGTTGCAGCGCCTCTGGCGGGGTCGGCAGCAGCGGAGGAAGCAGCGCAGGCAGCAGTGGAACCAACGCTGCCATCAACCCCGACTCGTTAGATTTTCTGGGTTCTTCAACCCAAAAAGCATTAACCGATTTCGGCCAATTGATCGCAGGCATCGATGTTTGGGTGTGGATATTACTTGCCATCGGGTTGTTTGTGGTGGTGTTTATTCTGTCTATTGCCTTTTACATGCTGGGCACCCTCGGTGAAACCGGCGTGATTGCCGGCACCAGCCTGGCAGACAAAGCAGACCAGGACGCACCTCGCCTCTCCTTGGGCGCAGTTTTTACAGCCCTCAAACCCCATTACTGGAAAGTGCTTTTATTCAGAATTGGATATGGACTGATCAACTTTTTTATTGTGCTCTTCCTGCTCATTCCCATCATATTATTGATGACCTGTACCTGCTGCCTGGGTTTTCTCTTATTGATACCCGTTGGTTGGTTTCTCGAAATTATGGTCAGGTTTACAATCATCGCCATTATCGATGAGGGGTTGGGCATCTTTCCCGCGATTTCGCGCGCCTGGGCGGTGTTCACCCGTAACCTGCTGCCTGCAGTGGTGATGGTCCTGATCCTTGGCCTGGGTGGGTTGATTGTAGCAGTGGCGATCAGCCTGCCGCTTCTACTTATCCTGCTGCCCTTTGGCATCATCCTGACGATAATGTTAACCACCGGTTCAGGCACCCTAATGGCAGGATTGATTTTCAGTATACTGCTGTCCCTGGTTCTGGTCCCGGTGTTGATCCTTCTGAGTGGCGTGTTTCAGACCTACGTTCTGGCAGCCTGGACGCTCACCTACCGCCGGCTGTCCTTAAATGAGGATCTCAAACCAACGCTGCTGAGCGACACGCCTGTTGAGGATTAGCACCAGGCATTCCTTGCTGAATACAAAACCTGGATAGCTGTCGTTCCCATAAACTTTAAACGTCTCATCTGCCAGAGAAGAGAGAATTTCTCTGGCAGATTGCTTTCTCTAATTAGTGTTTTATTCTTAGCTACCAACCTTGTATTGCGTGTTGGTTTCTCCTTATGATAGCATTTTTGAACAAAACGAACGAATGTCACTTTACTCAAGAATTAATTTGACATTTAGATAGGGAGTTCTTATAATCGAAACAGAAACAATTACCCATACCAAAAGAGAGTGAGAAATGAAAAGAAACCGTCAAAACATTTTCTTGTGTTTCCTTGTTGGGTCTATCATCACGCTTTCCTGCAGGCTCCCCTTGAGCGCGTTAAAAAACTTAATAGAAAGTGGTTCACAAGAAACCACCCTGGATGTCCCCTCTAAGGCCCCCATTCCAATTGCTGTTGAACAGGACACGACTCTGGGTGGGCTGGAAGGTGAGCCTGCCCGGGTTCAAATTCCAGCAGGCGCCTTTATGACAGATGCTTCAGCGTCTATAAGCTATTCGGATACTCTACCGGCTTTACCGGAAGAAGGCTGGGTAGGGCTTGGAGCAACCCTGAGTGTGGAGCTTGAAAGCGAGCAAACCCGTTCTGACCAACCCATGCAGGTCAGGATGGAATTTGATGCTACCGGGATCGAGGAACCCGGCGAAGTGTTTGTTGGTTATTTCAATGAACAGCATGGCTGGTACTTTTTTGAACCTGATTCGGTCGACCTGGATCAGGGTGTCTTGACCTTTACCACCTTCCATTTCAGCCTGAATGCGCCATTTTCAGCTGATGAAGCCAAACGGATAGATAAATACCTGGACAAAAAAGCCACCGAAACCTTTGTGAAAGAGAATTCACTGGGCAAATCTCAGGGAGAGGTGGAAGCAATGGTAAAAACAATCCTGGAACAAGGTGTGGGGATAAACGATAACCGGGTGGTGGAGATCATCATAAAGGGCGTTGTTGAACAAATGCCTTTAGGCAATATCGCTGTTGCCATATATGATCATGATTCTGAAGAATTAACTCAAGCCACGCTGGAAGAAACATTTAAAGCTCTTGGAAATTATGTCGCATCGGACGATAACTTGCTAAAAGAAATCACCAGTGACAAAGTAAAAATCTTTGCGAATAGCCTGTCACACAATGCAATGCTTGTCTTCGATTTAAATAAATTTGCAAACCGGGTTGTTGAATTGTCCAATGAAGTCATCACCAACGTCTGGTTTAATCCTGAGATTGAAAAAGCCTTCCAGGTATATAAGAATGGTGCAGAAGGTGGATGGTTTGGCTATTCGGTAGATGCGCGGGATTGGGACCAATTGTCTGTGCAGATGCGTGGCATTTTTGCGAAAGTGCAATCGGATTATCTATCCTCTTACTGTAGCCGTCGTGGGATCAACCCTGACCAATTGAGCGAAGACGAAAGAAACACCATTGCTCATAATGGTATGGAAGCATTGAAAGCAAAATTTGATGAACGTCTTTCGAACCAGGAAAAGATTGATGAAATCAAGGCTAAGCAGGAACAGCTGATCGAATTGTTTGCAAATCAACAGCTCCTGATTCGGGAAAGCGTAAATCCGATGTATGCCGGAAATGAGGACCTCGAAACGCTGATGAATCGTTTGTTTCTGATGACTGAGAAAATTATGCGGGATACTGGCAGATCAGAGATTATCTTCCACTCCTTTGATGAAAACATTGATCGACCGGGCACTCAGATTTATGGTCAACAAATCGCAAATTTGGTGCGGACATGGTATATTAACAGGGAGATAAGCCCTGAACAGGCTGAAAAAGCCTATCACCAGGCGCTCATCGATATGGGATTGATCGAAGATGAAAATTTGATCCATGGTGTTGAGCCCCAGAAGGTAACTTGCACCGGTGATTATGTGTCAACATTTACAGAAGTCTATGAAGATGAATCAACTCGCGTATGCTCATTTACGATGCCATTCTCCATTGAATTTTGGAATGTTGGGGCTTTGGGCGGGGCTGAATATTCAGGGGCAAGTTTAACCTGGTCATTTGTGAATTTTAAATATGCTGATTGCAGTATAGATAATTTGGAAGAGCGAGTTTCAACCGGTGAATTTTCAGGAGGACCTAACGGTCATGCAACCATTGGATGGGCGAACTTCAGTTTAAACTCAGGCGTGACAGCTTCCGTTTCATATAGTGATGAAGATGAATATGTTTCAGGATCTTGCACCATTCTCAACCCCTCAGCCTTTTCAGGTTGGAAGTGACCATAAAGGACGCCCTTACCGGAAAAACTCACGTTTCACTGACAGATTACTCTCTGTAATCTGTATTTTATTCTTAGTAACCAACCTTATGTTATGGGTTGGTTTTTCCTTACCGTGGCGTGTGCAAGCACAGGGGGACGACACATTGATCGTTCTTCCGCCAGATACCATCGGTTTTCCCCTTCTTTCCACACAAATTAAACCCAAATTGATCCCCGGAGCGGCGACGCCCCCACTGCAAAGGGAAGACCTGATCGTACTGGAAGATGAAAGGAGTGTTGAGGTCATCAGCCTGGAAAAGCGGCGTGGCGGCGTTCACTTTACCCTGGTGATCAACAGCGACAGGCGCCTGGATGTGCGCGATGCCAACGGCGAATCACCCTATCACCGCATCCAGTTGGCTTTTTCTGACTGGGTCCAGGAGCATCGCTTCAGCTCAGAAGACTCCCTTTCACTGGTGGTGCAGGAAGGCTCGCTGATTCGCAACAGCCATGACCGCCATAACTGGGTAGAAGCGCTGCAGAATTATCAGCCCAATTTTCGCAGCATGGCACCTGACCTAGTCAGCCTTGAATTGGCTTTGGGACTGTCTGAAGAACGGGTTGTGCCCTTTGGGGTGGATAAAGCCCTGTTGTATATCACGCCCCCGCCTGCACCCGAAGAAATCACCCCCTTATTGACCCTGGCAGAAACAGCCCGTGCCGCTGAAATCCAGGTGCATGTGTGGATGCTGGGCGAAGAATTCTTCCTCAACAACGACCAGGGAAAGGCGTTGATTGACCTGGCAAACGCCACCGGCGGTGAGTTTTTTCATTACACCGGCGCCGGCGCTCCCCCCGCCCCGGAACGTTATTTTGAGGATATTGGCGTTTATTATGATCTGACCTTTGTGTCCGGCATCCGCCAGGAGGGCAATTATGCCATCAGTGTTGGAACCGTGGACGGCGCGCTGCATGGCGAGAGCAGTGAATTTTATCTCAATGTCCACGCACCCAAGCCAATTTTAATCAACCCGCCGCCGACGATCACCCGCTCGGCACCCCAAAATTGGGATGAGAACCTTGAAAACCTCCTTCCCGAGAGTGTGGCGATTGAAATCATGCTGGAGTTCCCCGATGGTTATCCGCGTGATTTGAGTTTCAGCCGTTTGTTCGTGGATGGGCAGATGGTGGATGAACGTACGGAAGCGCCGTTTGAGCTTCTGACCTGGGGTCTGTCCGCTGTGGACAAAACGGGCGAATACGTGATCCAGGTAGGGGTGGAAGATACCTTGGGACTTTTTGGTGAAACGATCCTGACCCCGATCCGGGTTGAGCTGAGCGCGCCCGAAACCGAATCCCCGCGGCCTGTTCAACACATTGGTCTGATACTTGTTTGGGTGGTATTGGCTGGGGCAGCCTTGATTTTGGTTATTTGGGGAGCGCTAAGTTTTTTTCGCTCTAGGTTTGCGCAGCGCTTCTTTAATAAGCTGTTTTCATCCAGGTCGATATCCACTGCTGAGAAATCAACTGAGCCAGAAGATCAGGGCGGGCCCTTTGCCAGCTTGCTCCCCCTGGAGGGTGGGATTTCAGGCTGGAAACAGGCTGCCATTCAGGTTATGCAGGCGAACACGGTCATCGGCAGCGACCCGGAGCGCGCCAGCCTGCTCCTTAGCGGTGATACTATTGATGGATTACACGCATGCTTACACAGTGAACAGGGTGCTTTCTGGCTGATGGATTGCGGATCCAGGAGCGGCACCTGGATTAACTACAACCCGATTGGTAGTCAGCCGGTAGAATTGCATCCTGGCGACCTGATCCACATAGGCTCGGCAGGATTTCGGTTTACAATCATTGATGTGGAATCGCCGCCCGGTGCTACGATTGAAAAATACAAACTGGAATGATGACCAATCTTAATCAAGCCCATCTGGATATTGCTGCTGCCAGTCACCCCGGCCTGGTTGGCAAAAATAATGAAGACCGTTACAGTGTATCGGCTTTTATGACTGGCTTCAGGGGAAAGGTGCCGGCGGTGTTCGCCATTCTGTGCGATGGGATCGGTGGGCATCGCGCCGGTGAGATCGCTGCGCAACTGGGTGTGACAACCGTTACCGAGGTCATTACAGCCAGTGATGGGCTTCAGCCGTTAGAAACCCTGGAAAATGCCATCCACCGCGCCAATCATGCCATCTTTGAGGCTTCTCTTTCAGTACAGGGGCATAGGGGCATGGGCACAACCTGTGTCTGTGCCTGGGTGATCGCCGACAGGCTGTACACCGCTAACCTGGGTGATTCTCGAATTTACCTGCTGCGCGGAGAGCACATCATGCAGCTTACGACGGATCACACCTGGCTGCAGGAAGCCTATGATGCCGGGATCATCAGCGATGCACACGGCGGGGAGCACCCAAACGCGCATGTCATCCGCCGTTATTTGGGCTCCGCCAGGGCCCCCCAGCTCGATTTCCGGTTGTGGTTTTTTGACGGCGAAAGCGACGCTGAGGCAGTCGAGAACCAGGGCTTACCTCTTGAAGCGGGAGATACCCTGCTGTTATGCAGTGACGGTCTGACAGACCTCGTCTCTGATCATGAGATTCAGCGCCTGGTCAAGTCTGCTCCGTTGGACCGTGCACCCGGGGCGCTGATTGACCTGGCGAATGCGCGCGGCGGGCATGATAACACAACCGTTGTGCTGCTCAGGGTTCCTGGGGAGCAGGATCAACCGGCGAACCGCTTTCGCAAGGGTCGGATCCTGCGTGGCTGTGTAGCCGGGCTGGTCCTGATGGGTTTGCTGACCCTGGCGATATACTTTGGTCTACGCTGGCGAGCACCGCGTTTTGATTTGCATGGGTCGCCAACGTCTGTTGCAACCCGTGTACTTTCCACCCAGCAGCCGGGGACGCCTTCTGCAGCTGAAACGGTACCGGCTGTGATTGAAGCCAGCCCGTCCCCAGGTCAAGAGCAAGGTCCTACCCTTACGCCCTGGCCGACTCATACCCTGCAAAATGAGTAGCTCGCGCTTGCCTTCGCACACGGTCTGGGCCTGCTGATGCAGCTTAAGAGAATGTGTTGGGAGCGGCTGAAATTTTAGCAGCAACACGACTCGTGAAGTTATTGCATCTTTAGTCGTGAAGGGTATGATTAAGTTTTGTCTGGTAGAAACCGGCTATTGATGTTAGAATTTTTAACCCGGAGGGATGGCCGAGTGGTTTAAGGCGCCTGTCTTGAAAACAGGTGTGGGTTTACGCCCACCGTGGGTTCGAATCCCTCTCCCTCCGCCTTGAAGTTTGAGGGTAAAATAAACAAGTGAAGATCGGGGAGGTGCCAGAGTGGTTGATTGGGGCCGCCTGCTAAGTGGTTGTTGGGTTTGAAGCTCAACCGGGGGTTCGAATCCCCCCCTCCCCGCTAAAGGATCAGGCTCGCAATGGAAATTTGCGAGTTTGTTTTTTAACTGCTGGCCATTCAAACCCCGGGGGCCTGTCCACAAACATAGACCCCTGGGGTTTATGTTAAATCTTCACTTGGCTGGCATTAAAACCCCGGGGGTCTGACCGCAAATTAAGATCCCCTGGGTTTACGTTAAACCTCACCTGCCTAGCATTCAAACCCCGGAGGCCTGACCACAAACATAGACCCCCGGGGTTTATGCTGAATCTTCACCTGGTTGGCATTAAAACCCCGGGGGTCTGACCGCATACTAAGACCCCCAGGGTTTATGTTGAATCTTCACCTGCCAGGCATTCAAACCCCGGATTCTGACCGCATACTAAGACCCCCGGGGTTTATGTTAAACCTTCACTTGCCTCGCATTAAAACCCCGGGGGTCTGACCGCAAACAAAGACATCCGGGGTTTATGTTGAATCTTCTCCTGCCTGGTATTCAAACCCCGGATTCTGACCGCATACTAAGACCCCCAGGGTTTATGTTGAATCTTCACCTGCCAGGCA
>ERZ795058.316-NODE-316-length-78749-cov-8.364996_pt1 | contig 78749 bp, 69 predicted proteins | sample MGYA00375142_ERZ795058 | MGnify/ENA primary metagenome ERZ795058 (study PRJEB30187, sample SAMN05720210) | activated sludge metagenome | isolation source: anaerobic digester from wastewater treatment plant | place: Japan | collected 2015-04-20 ... | reverse complement strand
CCATCAGGCGGTTGCAAAGAGTTTCAATCCACGCTCCCGTGCGAGGGAGCGACGCAATCGAGGCGACAGCAGCGGGGGCCACAACTGGTTTCAATCCACGCTCCCGTGCGAGGGAGCGACTGCCTTTGCCGTGTTTTTCGCCATGGACGTTGTTGTTTCAATCCACGCTCCCGTGCGAGGGAGCGACGGGGTCCGGGGAGGGCGATCCGCGCCGGATGATGAGTTTCAATCCACGCTCCCGTGCGAGGGAGCGACGCCATCCGCCACGTATTCCGCGATGGTGTCCCCGTTTCAATCCACGCTCCCGTGCGAGGGAGCGACCCGAAACTCAGGTCCGTATTTCACGCCAAGGTTTGTTTCAATCCACGCTCCCGTGCGAGGGAGCGACTCCGTCCGGTACGTTGGCGAACATGGACAGGTCGTTTCAATCCACGCTCCCGTGCGAGGGAGCGACGATAACTGGGGCTTGGGGAGAAAAAATAGAAGGGCGTTTCAATCCACGCTCCCGTGCGAGGGAGCGACGCGATCTGAGGCGGTAATTTCCTACCTAGAATTTGTTTCAATCCACGCTCCCGTGCGAGGGAGCGACAGGTTCCCTTCCCGCGCCTCTTTGTTGATGTTGGCGTTTCAATCCACGCTCCCGTGCGAGGGAGCGACGCCTCATGAAGTGGCGGGGAAGAAACCCTATCGTGTTTCAATCCACGCTCCCGTGCGAGGGAGCGACCAACCAGGACATCTCCGCCATTTTGGCAATGAAGTTTCAATCCACGCTCCCGTGCGAGGGAGCGACAAGATCGAGGCCGTCAAGACAAACGGGCTTCTACGTTTCAATCCACGCTCCCGTGCGAGGGAGCGACTATCTCGTCCTGCTGGCCGTCAATCCCTGTACGGTTTCAATCCACGCTCCCGTGCGAGGGAGCGACCAGGTCATGACATCCCCCACAAAAGCCCGACAAGGTTTCAATCCACGCTCCCGTGCGAGGGAGCGACCAGCGCTAAGCCCTACGTGGCCTTCTACACCACGTTTCAATCCACGCTCCCGTGCGAGGGAGCGACGTAGATAGCACTATCATTTTGGGGCATATGGGTAGTTTCAATCCACGCTCCCGTGCGAGGGAGCGACGGCACCTTCCGTCCCGGGCCACGACGATCTCTTGTTTCAATCCACGCTCCCGTGCGAGGGAGCGACAGGGTCTGAAATGCCGCGCGTTGATTTTATAGTAGTTTCAATCCACGCTCCCGTGCGAGGGAGCGACGTTTCGGCCCCCGGCTTTGCAAAGGAGCGAACCATGTTTCAATCCACGCTCCCGTGCGAGGGAGCGACGATGGACTTTGGTTTCTCCCCGTAGAGCTTTTCGTTTCAATCCACGCTCCCGTGCGAGGGAGCGACCGAAATGCCCGGAGGCCAGGGAATACGCCAGGGAGTTTCAATCCACGCTCCCGTGCGAGGGAGCGACCCACATGGTGCTCAAAGTCGTAAATAGACGTGAGGGGTTTCAATCCACGCTCCCGTGCGAGGGAGCGACGTATCCCGCTGGCACCGATTTTTCTCTTACACAGCGTTTCAATCCACGCTCCCGTGCGAGGGAGCGACGGATCGCCCGATACGGCACAGTCATCAGTCCGCCGTTTCAATCCACGCTCCCGTGCGAGGGAGCGACAAAGCTCGGGGCTTCCACCGGCGATGGATACGGGTTTCAATCCACGCTCCCGTGCGAGGGAGCGACCCGTCATCCGTGAAGCCGTCCAGAGATGCCAACATGTTTCAATCCACGCTCCCGTGCGAGGGAGCGACTCCAGATTAGTGTTTTTCTGGCGGGGGAGTTTGTGTTTCAATCCACGCTCCCGTGCGAGGGAGCGACTCGCCCTGGAAGACGGCTTATCAGGTCTACCAGGTTTCAATCCACGCTCCCGTGCGAGGGAGCGACCCCTATTCCATGTACGGCGTCGCCCCCGATTGCGTGTTTCAATCCACGCTCCCGTGCGAGGGAGCGACGCCGTCGCTCGTATTCTTCCTTCGCCATGCCGTGTTTCAATCCACGCTCCCGTGCGAGGGAGCGACGCCTCGATTGCGGCAGCCTGCCCGGCCCCAATGAGTTTCAATCCACGCTCCCGTGCGAGGGAGCGACCAAGTACGCTCCGGTGTAGCCCATCAACCAAGCCGTTTCAATCCACGCTCCCGTGCGAGGGAGCGACTCGGCTCTCCGGGGATTCTTTGAATATGACGCGTTTCAATCCACGCTCCCGTGCGAGGGAGCGACAGGTTACGACGGCAAACGACAACGCCGATTACAAGTTTCAATCCACGCTCCCGTGCGAGGGAGCGACGTACAGCGCTAAGCCCTACGTGGCCTTCTACACCACGTTTCAATCCACGCTCCCGTGCGAGGGAGCGACGAATGTGACCTTGGCAATCGCGCCCTGCGATTCGTTTCAATCCACGCTCCCGTGCGAGGGAGCGACAGGCTGTTGGCTTCAACACAATCCCGTCATGGTTGTTTCAATCCACGCTCCCGTGCGAGGGAGCGACAACCTGACCGTTACCCAGTGCCTGGCCTACGGTTCGTTTCAATCCACGCTCCCGTGCGAGGGAGCGACACCTATCAATCAGCCATCAGGCGGTTGCAAAGAGTTTCAATCCACGCTCCCGTGCGAGGGAGCGACTATTGCGGTCGGCCATTTTCGTCCGTCGCACAGATGTTTCAATCCACGCTCCCGTGCGAGGGAGCGACCGGAAGTCTCCCCCGACGCCGTTGTCGACGTCTTGTTTCAATCCACGCTCCCGTGCGAGGGAGCGACCCGAATCGTCTCAGGCCACGGGCTTCCCCGTGGAGTTTCAATCCACGCTCCCGTGCGAGGGAGCGACGATGTTGTGATTGATGTCAACCACGTCGCTGTCTGGTTTCAATCCACGCTCCCGTGCGAGGGAGCGACTGAGGACACGGCGGCCTTGAAGCTCTTGGCGAGCGTTTCAATCCACGCTCCCGTGCGAGGGAGCGACTCATCTCTATGAGCACCGCGGGGACGACGTTCCGGTTTCAATCCACGCTCCCGTGCGAGGGAGCGACACCGCCCGGCAGTTCGTGGAGGACTTCACCCGGAGGTTTCAATCCACGCTCCCGTGCGAGGGAGCGACATGCAAGGGCAATAATAGGGCAAAGGGTTAATCGGTTTCAATCCACGCTCCCGTGCGAGGGAGCGACTTCGAGCAACATCTTGTTAATGACTGAGCACTGAGTTTCAATCCACGCTCCCGTGCGAGGGAGCGACTGCTGATCTATATCGATCTGCTATCGTTTTGTCCGTTTCAATCCACGCTCCCGTGCGAGGGAGCGACCTCTTGCCTTGTGATTAGTAGGCGCTTCACTCTTGTTTCAATCCACGCTCCCGTGCGAGGGAGCGACCAGGAGAAGCAATTTAGCCAAAAGGAGGAGTTATGGTTTCAATCCACGCTCCCGTGCGAGGGAGCGACGAGGATAACAGCAACAATGAATGAAACACGGTATGTTTCAATCCACGCTCCCGTGCGAGGGAGCGACGTGCACCAGGTGCAGGGTATTTGATGAATCCAATGTTTCAATCCACGCTCCCGTGCGAGGGAGCGACTTAGGTGTCGCGTGCAAGGGTGAGCACGACGCGTTTCAATCCACGCTCCCGTGCGAGGGAGCGACATGGTAAGAGACTTTCAATCATGGGAGTAATTGGTTTCAATCCACGCTCCCGTGCGAGGGAGCGACACGACAATGCCTGAATGTGAGTATCCGTTGAAATGTTTCAATCCACGCTCCCGTGCGAGGGAGCGACATTTTAGAAAAGGAAATCATTATCCACAATGAGGGTTTCAATCCACGCTCCCGTGCGAGGGAGCGACAGAGGATGCCAAAAGAAAATTCAATGCAATGGCAGTTTCAATCCACGCTCCCGTGCGAGGGAGCGACTCGAAATTGCAGTGTTCTTCTTCAAGTATTTGAGTTTCAATCCACGCTCCCGTGCGAGGGAGCGACATAATCGACGCCCCTACAATTAAACAAGCGATTTGTTTCAATCCACGCTCCCGTGCGAGGGAGCGACTGCTGATCTATATCGATCTGCTATCGTTTTGTCCGTTTCAATCCACGCTCCCGTGCGAGGGAGCGACTTCTATGAGAGATCAAGAATCACAAGATAATCCAGTTTCAATCCACGCTCCCGTGCGAGGGAGCGACAGATGCGATCAGGATCATCCTGAATGCACCAAATGTTTCAATCCACGCTCCCGTGCGAGGGAGCGACTGCGAAAAATGCGAACGCGATAATCGCCGGGATAGTTTCAATCCACGCTCCCGTGCGAGGGAGCGACTCGATAGTTACATCCGTCAGAATGTTCGTTTTCTGTTTCAATCCACGCTCCCGTGCGAGGGAGCGACTATAGGTTGCGGGCGTATTTCTCGCCGTTCCTGCGTTTCAATCCACGCTCCCGTGCGAGGGAGCGACTGGTTCGGCGATCCAAAGAATTCCGTCCCATGCCCGTTTCAATCCACGCTCCCGTGCGAGGGAGCGACGGTGCATCGTGGACGATGCCAGATCGGCGGAGTACGTTTCAATCCACGCTCCCGTGCGAGGGAGCGACGCCGGGTACTACGGTGATGAGACAAGGGAGCGCGTGGTTTCAATCCACGCTCCCGTGCGAGGGAGCGACCTGACCGTAGTTGTTGATCTGCCCGCCGGAAACCTGTTTCAATCCACGCTCCCGTGCGAGGGAGCGACGCCATTAGGACTTTATTCAACCCTTCGCCCAAGTTGTTTCAATCCACGCTCCCGTGCGAGGGAGCGACCGTCACCGTGAAGATGATGCGAAACGCCATTGAGTTTCAATCCACGCTCCCGTGCGAGGGAGCGACACTTGCCTTGACACCTTACGGCGCGATGCTCCCGTTTCAATCCACGCTCCCGTGCGAGGGAGCGACATAAACAGAATCATTCTTCATTTTTACATTCGCCTTGTTTCAATCCACGCTCCCGTGCGAGGGAGCGACGAAATTGAATGATGTACATTTGAAAGAGATGCCAGTTTCAATCCACGCTCCCGTGCGAGGGAGCGACTTCAAAGGCTCTTTTATTTCCAGACAAAAGCATAGTTTCAATCCACGCTCCCGTGCGAGGGAGCGACAAACAGCAGGATGGGTCATGCAAGAGGAGCATCCAGTTTCAATCCACGCTCCCGTGCGAGGGAGCGACCTGTAGACAGGATAAGGAGCTTTTCCATCTTCAAAGTTTCAATCCACGCTCCCGTGCGAGGGAGCGACAATTTGGCTGTTTCTTCTTCCGCTTTTCGATAGTGTTTCAATCCACGCTCCCGTGCGAGGGAGCGACGTCAATTCCTTCTTTCGCGCCTTACTGACAGACTGCGTTTCAATCCACGCTCCCGTGCGAGGGAGCGACCGGTAGGGCTTTGTTCCTCTTTCCTATAGGATGCAGTTTCAATCCACGCTCCCGTGCGAGGGAGCGACGCACATCGACATCCATCAAACGGCAAAGACGGTCAAGGTTTCAATCCACGCTCCCGTGCGAGGGAGCGACACAGGACGAATCCCTCTTCATAATCTCTCCTACCGTGTTTCAATCCACGCTCCCGTGCGAGGGAGCGACTGTCGTCACCGTGAAGATGATGCGAAACGCCATTGAGTTTCAATCCACGCTCCCGTGCGAGGGAGCGACATGGCTGAACATGCCTTGTCTTTTGCCGATCTCAGGGTTTCAATCCACGCTCCCGTGCGAGGGAGCGACTTTATGGACAGCATGAGAAAGGGAGCGTGGTCATCCGTTTCAATCCACGCTCCCGTGCGAGGGAGCGACCGCGGATCGCGTCGAATACCTGAACGGCCTTCTTGTTTCAATCCACGCTCCCGTGCGAGGGAGCGACTTACTACTTTCAAGCTCTCAATATGCAAGCGGTATTCGTCACACTACCGCGAACATTGGTTTTCCATCTCGTCACTATTCAATTGTCAAAGAACACTGTCATCGCTCTTTCAATCTGAGCGCGCATCAGCGGCGATCGCGAACCTCCCGGGGTTTTCCCGCTTGCTTCCGGTTCGCGGACCCTTTTCAAACGATCATCGGCCCCTCCGGATCCGGCACTTTCTTCGCCCCGATGTGCTCCACGCGGCGCCGCCAGTTCGATCCCAGAAAGTAGAACCGCAGGCTGTCTTCCTCCGCCTTGATCTCTCGTATCAATCGGTTGCGAAGCACCGTCCACTGCGCCGGGTCGACGATGCACTCGAAGACCGAATACTGGACCCGCTGCCCATAATCCAGACAGGCCTTCGCGACGCGTCTTAGCCTGCGCGCACCGGCCCCGTCTGTCTTGGCTACATCGTAACTGACAAGCACGAACATCGCCTTCTCCTCTTCATCATTTCCAGACGAACGGCGGATAGCCGTCCAGATCGCCCCGCAGGTGCCGCGCCAGCAGCAGCGCCTGGATGTGAAATAGGATCCCAATCGACACCTTCTCATCCAAGAAGGGATGGACGATCTCCTCCTGCTTCCGCTCCTGGTAGGCAACAAGGACCGTCTTGCGGGCGTCGTCATCCATCGATACCGCCCCGGTCTCCGTCCTCTGAAAGTCCTTCGCCTGCACCCTGCGCAGGTTGATGAGAGAAAGAACCAGCCGGTCGGCCAGAAAAGGCCTGAACTCCTCCATCAGATCCAAGGCCAGGCTCGGCCTCCCCGGCCGGTCGCGGTGCAGGAAACCCACGGCCGGGTCCAAACCGACTCCTTCCAGCGCCGATCGGACGTCATGGACGAGGAGCGTATAGATGAACGACAGCAGACAATTGACGTTGTCCAGGGGCGGCCTGCGGTTCCGTTCGGCGAACGCGAAATCCCCCTTCTGGGCGACAATCAGATGATCGAAGACGCCGAAATAGACGTGCGCCGCGTCGCCCTCGAAACCGCGCACTTCCTCCAGCGGGTAATCCCGGCTCAGCAGATCCAGATGATTCCCGAGACGCTTGACGGCAATTTCGACCTCTCCGGCGTTCATCTTCTCCGCATGATCCCGCAAGGCCCTCTGAAGAACCGTCCGGCCGTTGGCGATCTTACCGATCAACAGCGCCTTGGCGACCGCCGCCGAGGCCCGCGGATCGTCCGCTTTGCGGTACTGTTCCCGGCGCAGGAGAACATTCCCCGAAACCGGCCCCTGCACGCGGGCCAGAAAGCGGCCCTTCTCCGTGAGGAAGCTGACCCCCACGCCGTTTTCCGCGCAAAACCCCATCAGAAAGGGACTGCACGACACGTTGCCGAAGCATACGATACCGCCGAGCGTGTGGACGGGCAGACGGAGACGAATCTCCTTTTCCACCTTGACGACGACCGTCTCTCCCTCTTTGGCCAGATATGCGCCCTGCGTCGTGACGAAAAGGGTGTTCAAGTGCTTCTTCATGGCTTCTCCGACTCCGCGTCAATCCATTTCTGACCGGATTCCTGATGTGGCGGCTGCAATCACGTTTGCTGCCACGCGACTGCACCGCGATTATCGGGTTCACCGGGTATGATTACGCTTCCTGTCAGCGTCTCCTTTGCCCATCACCCAATTCATTACCTACTTCAACGCCGCCATTACCCAATTTACGCTACGACTCCTCGCTTCCCAAGACCCGTGCCAGATAGCCCTTCACCGAACGGCGCTTCTGAATCGTCTTCGGCAGGCATTCGGCCATGAGCGAGCAACTCTCGCAACGTTTTGCATAAACCGGGGGCGGCGTCCGGCCCGAGGCGATGAGTTCTTGGGCGCAACGGGCGGTCTCCTCCGTTTTCCGCCGCAGGGCTTCATCGAAAACGACGTCGAGTCGGCGCCGCGTCTGGCCATAGAAGAGCGCCCCCTCAGGAATCGCAGCATCAAGCATTTCCTCCAGGCAGATCGCCTGGGCGCAGAGCTGGACCTTGTCGCAGTCGTCCGCCTTGGGTTTTCCCCGCTTATACTCGACAGGAAAGGGAAGCCAGGAACCGTCCACCTGCCGGTGAAATTCGACGACGTCGGCCTTGCCGATCAGCCCCAGGCGGAGCGACCGGAGCGGCACGCCGCGCTCGATCCGTATGTCATTCCGCGACTCCCGTCCTTCATCGTGTACATGCTCGTGCATGATCCGGCCCTCTGCCGTTCTGCCGCTCTCCGCCCAGGTCTGTTCGACATGGATCAGGGCGCACTGGCGGGGACAAAAGGCATAGTGCTGCAGGGCCGAGATCATCAGAAGGTTGTCCGCCGGGTCGTCGGTCATTTCCTGCGTCCTCGTTTCGGGGGTTCGGAAATTCGTTTGATTTCCTCGACGGCATCCAGGCAGTGCCGTTCCACCTCGGACGGCGCGCCGACGGCTGTTTGACCGTGGACGGCCCAGTGCATTCCGCCCATTTGTCTCCCTCGGTTTGAGCTTGTAAAAAATCCTTACAAGTTGCCCTCTCGTCCAACTCCCCCTCGGTGAAGATGTTTCTCAGATGGCAGGAGGTGGGGCTTTTTAGCTTTTCATGGTTAAGGCCTTCAAGATTACACGAATATCGCTGTAAGTTTAATACCATGGTGCAGCATTAAATAATGGCTCCTCCAGATGATATAAAATCTTCCATCTTCAGAACGCCTTTCATATAGCCCAAGAAATCAGGCTCATAATCATAATTCCAAACATAGATTTCGCCTCGCCCGGGCAACTTATCCAACCGCAATTTCTCAATCTTTTGTGCCCACAACTGAACGCTGCCATCAAGGAGTGTCTTGAAATTTACTGGTCTCCTATCTTCAATAAGACACCTAAGATGAGGATCGACGATAACGAAGCGCGTGTCTGCGTCAATGACCTTTCCTAATTCGTTCACTCTTGGATAATCACGTTCCGACTCTGCTTTTAGAAAATCGTTTGATAAGCTTCCCTGACGCCTGAGCTCGGTCATGGCCAAGGTGACTATATCGGCCGGGCTATGGGTATTGAGCATATTTTTACCCATTAGATCTCGCAAGATATCAGACGATCCGCTGGCTGCTGGATGCTGTGTGATTCCTTTTCCTGTGAGTGCAAAATCATAGACTTTACCGCCGTCAACTTCCGTATATTCCCCGTGGCGGTTGATTCGTCCGCCAACTTGGATGGTTGAAGCCACGCAAAATCTCTCACGAAATGCACACCGAAAAGAAAAGTCGACCCCGGCTTCGACACAGCTGGTTGCCACCAACGTCCAGTCTTGAAAGTTCTTTGTTTCAAGTTTTTTTTCTATTTTCTGGAAAATGACTGAACGATCACGAGGTGTTAGAGCTGTTGAAAGATGAAGAACATCCATTCCGGACTCACGTAGTGTTTTGGCGATCACAGCAGCGTTCTGAACAGTATTTAAGATCACCAAGCGTGGTCCGGCTTCACTGTTTACCATATCGAGCAGTTCCGATATCTCTATGACGTGTCCTCTCTTAACCTGATAGAACTTCACACGTTGTTGCTCATCCGTCATCACATCTACCGCTTGTTCACGTGGTAACAGATCTGGAAGTGTAATCGGTTGATCAACGATCTCCTTATGTTCCCAAAAGCGCATAAGTGAGCCGCTTGCAAAGACGAATCGGCATCCCCATCTCTCGGCAAGCTCACGAATCCATTTCCAGTTTTGAGGCCATAGTTTTATCGGCAAAGCCGCATGGGCTTCATCAATAAAAATTACGCTGCCGGGAATTGCATGAAGCTTGCGGAGATTTGCGGGGTGACACGAAGCAAGTGTCTCAAAAAAACTGACGGCTGTTGTGACAATTATTGGAGCGCGCCAAAGGACTGCTAGATCACGGTCCTCAATATTTGAAAAGTCCGCCCGATGGTGATGCTCGACAACCACTTCATACGGATTTTCGCCGGGTAAAACAAGAGCCTTCCGCAGACGGGCGGCCGTTTGGGTGAGGATGTTTGTGTAAGGTGCAACAATCAGTAATCGTCTAAGTCCTTCTTCCTTGGCCCTGCGGATCAGATAGGCTGTCACGGCAGTCGTTTTGCCGAGTCCTACGGCACCCTCACAAGCCACAATGTGCTCTGACAGCTTTGAATTCAGGCACGCTTGAAAAAATTCATTTCGCCGCTGGTTCCGTGACCGCTCGGAATCGATTAGGCCGGGTGGTAGTCCGGTAACGTACTCACAAAGAGCATGAAGACGTTTTTCCCACAGGGCTTCCGGAGGATCAGGCGGAGCTTGACCGCTATCATAAAAAGCGCTGTCTGTGTGGTCGGCGTCAACAAGGCAGGAAAGAGCCAGCCTCATTGTCAATCCATGGATAGGCCGTTGCTTTTTGGTAGTGAACGCGCCAACTGCTGCTTCGTGCCCGGCAAGATATTGATTGATAAATGAGTCAGTCCGCCGGATTTGCTCATCGTGTTTTTCCTTTGGTGCGATATCGTAACGACGACCTCGCAGACGCCGTCCTACCCCGTCAGGATCGAAGTGTTCGATCTTTTGGGGGAGTCCCGGGGCATGATGTGCCCGAACCAACCAAGCGGCCATCCAGCTTTGGAGAGACGATAGGTGTGCAACCCCTGCATCAATATGGTCCCATCGAAGCTTGCTACCCCGGCCCTTATGTAGCTCATTCTGGATATCAGGATCCAGTTTCCCCAAGTCATGGAAAGTGGCTCCGGCTTCAATAGCATCTAAGAGCCCTGCCGGTGGATCATTAGCATAACGAAGCATTTCTTCTGCATGTCGTCGCGCTCTACATCTCACAGCATCAACATGCCTTGCATATGGATCTCCCAATTCCTGTCCGGGGGGTGGTGAATGAGCTAACGGGATTTGGCGCTTGGGATCAATACACATTCTTCAGCTCCACTGCTTTGTGCATAAATCGTCAAAATTTCCCAAACGCTTCCGTATGTCATTTTCTAGCGTTGGGGGAATCGGATCATAATCCGCTATAGACGTGGAGGGTTCGTCTAAACGACCCTTGGTTTTCTTTGGTGTCAAGGCATCAATGATCAGCGAGTCCGGACAGGAGCCAAGCGGTGATTTGTGTTCGGCATACCAAGCATGGCGAATTTCAACATGGGGTCTTGATACAGAAGGATTGAGGCTGTACGCATGTGGTATCATAAACTGTAAAAGTTTAAGGTCGTTAAAACCGCATCCCGTCTTTAGCGCCAAGCAAGGATTCACGAAGAAAGGCATGGCATAGAGGCCATGAGGCACGACGCGCCAAGCAAGCGGTGCCATACCACGGTCCTTATCTTTTTCCACCCCTGCTTTGTTAGTCCATGTCTCTCTGATCACCGTGATTGGAGCGATACTGATTCCTGACCCAAATTGCACGACGCCGGTGTTTATGAAATGGCTACGTTTCTCGAACTTCTCTAAGTCATTCTTCTTTTGCTCTTTGGTTGATGTTCCTTTTGTTTTATTCTTGTCGTCCTTTTCTTTAAGGCTCTCAAGAAATGTATTTCCAAATATGCGGGCGTCCCAAAATTCGGCGGAAAATTTAAAGGCATCCATCTTTTCGATTACATCGCGGTCACGAAACCGTGTCTCCAAAATGTTGTATTTTGCTTTGATTTCCTTTTTTTCAACAGGATGATCAAGACCGCGTCTCGTATTGTGGATAATAGTCCGTGTGTCTTGTTCGCCTTCGAGTTTAAATGTTTCCTTGGCGGTCAGCCAGGCGAATCCATCTTTATCTGCCACAAGATCGCGAAGTTTGCGTTTGAATGAAACTGGAGAAATCAACCCGCGACCGTCTGTATCAATCGTTCGCGGTTCGCCCTCGGAATCCGGGTCACCGTTGGGGTTGCTCTGTCTGACTTCGATGATGAGTAGACCGGTACCTCTATTAAACGGCGCATTCATGTTTTTCCTATCAGGTTCCATTGATCAGTCCTCCTTTTCATTGGTGTTTGGGTTCTCTGCATCAACTTTTTGTTTCCCGGGTATTCCAGCCATGTACCCCAGCAACAGCTCAGCCCGAAAGACATCGTCACATTTGACCGACAATTTTTCATTCAACTCGTGGGCGATCTTTTCAACTCTTCGACTTTGGATGATTGCTATGGCAATGGAAAAGGACCTTTCAAGCTCCTGCCGCTTTTGGTCATTTGCAAAGTCAGCCCTCTTCTTCCAACTTCCATCTTCATTTAAGAACTCTCTTGGTATCTCATAGTCAGACTTCTTCTTTGCCCATCCAGCATACGGTTTCCAGCGAGATCCAAGAACCGCTAGCGCCTTTGCCGGCGACGCCTGTGCCATGATCAGAACCTGGTTGCCAAGAAGGGAGGGAGGGAGAGATCCGCCCCGAACATCCGCACAATACCCTGCATGAACGGCATCGGCGGCCGCCAGTAGTTGTCCGAGCATGAATGCGGTACCAGTCATGTACTCCTCCTTTTTCCGGTTAAGTTTATGAAGCAGTACTCCGAAAAGCGTCAGCGTTCGCATGGCCTCATAAGAATCATAAGTGCGCGGGTCAGCCCATCCGCGCCGTTGCGTGTGACTAGCCTCTTTGATAAGCGCAGTTCGTCTGGCCAAAGCCAAGCGAAGAATCCGTTCGATTCTGCTTCTTTGGACGAGGCCACTATTCTCCTTTACATCCAAGAACAGCCTCAATGCTTCCGATGCGGGAATCCCAGGTTGTTCCTTCTTTTTCCCCGCAGGGCGCTTTCCATTGTGCAAAAAGATTTGCTTGCTGAACTTTATCAAGCCAAGCGGGGCGATATGCAGCGCCTTGAGTAAATGCGGGTTGGGTTCATCTTTTCGCCGAATTTTCACATTAAGCCAATCCGGTATGTTCCGTTCACCCTCTATCCATTCAGTGGCCGCGTCGTATACACCGGCGGCTGTTGGGATCCCTGCATATACGGCCTTACGATTCCCTTCATCCACTGCCCTGATTATGATCAGGTGGACAGATGTATTGCGCCAGTCAGCATGTACCTTTGCTTCGAGAGCCTTGATCAACCTCTCCGTCCTTTTCTCAAAAGCGGCTATCGAATCTGTTGCAGTAGGAGAGGTCGATCCTTCTTCGGAAAAATTCTCTTTTTCACTATCATCCGCCAGCAGGTTCGCTATTGATTCCTCCAAGGCTTCGACAACAAATGCGAGCAATAAATCATTTTGCTTCGGTATCTCACTGGGTATTCCCCGCCATGTCTTGCCCTCTCTGCATTTGCTACTAAGGGCTTCGACAGCAGCCCGCAACCGAATATCAGTCATATACCCCACCGGTATGGATGCCGCTGACGATTTGCCGTAACGCGATGTAGCCGGGATTGCGTCATTTCGCGCATAAAGGAAAGATTGTCCTGTATAAGGGAGGTTAGGTTGCGAGAAATTACCAACTACAAGAGGGCCGGCCTCGCCCGTGATGCCGCATATTCCAGTCTGGCCCAACCTAATAGCCTTTTCAAGATCGATTTGTCTCAGATGTTTGCAGAGCGGGTCTTCAATCTGACGGTCAAGCAGAGAAATCGGGAAATCACCTTCAGCATCGAAATATAGTGCCCCTCCTTTGGCGGCAGAGGATTCGGTAAGAATGGCAATTGCCGCTTCGACGAGATCGGTATCGGTTGAAACTCGGAGCTCTTCGATCAATAAATCAGATATCCCCCTCGTCAGTCTGATAGGATCCCCTCCGCTTTCTCTATCAATTGCCGAGAGAAAACGTTTGATTGCGGCAGGCACGGCAGCGACATCCGTATTTTCCAGCTCCTTGAGGATTTCTATTCTCTTGCGCAATGCCTTTATCATTCCCCCGGATGCCCACTCGCCCAACTTATCGGAACGGGTTTTAGCTGCCGGAGCTATCCGAAGAAGATTCTGTCTTTTTTCATCGTTACTTGGCCTCTCACCAAGTCCTTCTTTCCACGCCTCTATTGTCGCATCATCCCAAAGCGATTTCGGTTGCACGAACGGGAAGCTGTTCTTCTGGCCTTCCGCCAACTTCCACAATGGTGTATTCTCAAGTCGTGACCTCGGTATAACTCTCACTCTCTTAATTTGTCCATGCACATCAAGAAGCGCGTGTAGTGTCGGCTTTTGGGTTGAAGCTGCTTTGAATTCCGGATGGCGTAAGGTCATTGTTATCCCTGCTTGGGCCATTCCTCTCTCAATAGTCAAGAGTTCACTAAGCATCTGCAATCACCCCCTTACATTTTTCCGGAAACCACGCGTCCGGAACCTCATATCTAAGGGTACCTTCCCTGATTTCCTGATCTTGACGGAACTGGGGTTTGTAGCGGCCGCAGATCGGGTTATCCCAGACATCAAAGAGCATCGAAGGGATCTTCATGGATAAAGAGGTGTCTCGTTCGGTAACGCCTTCGCGAAACGGCCCCCAATATGAACAGGTAAACTCGCTCCATCCGAGACAGGGCGTGCGGAAACATTCGCCGCGCCGCAATCGTCGATTGAAAAGATCCTCCAAATGGTGCCGAGGATTATTCTCTTTTTTCCAGCCAGAACTTAAAATGACGCCATACAGCCGATAGCAGACATGGCTTAAAGTAGTGGCAAAGAACTGCATGTTGGTGCCGTCGCGCATCAAGTCTGCCTTACGCAAAGGGCCACCATAATTTGTCGTATATCGCTGAAAAGAGATGAACCCACCGGGCTCATCTGTCCGGCGACAGACTTCAACCTTTGTCGGACAAATCCAAGCTGCGCCATCTGCAAGAAAAGCAATTGATTCGAAAATTCCTTTCGCCGCAGACCAAGTCGGCACCGGATAGCTCGTTGGAGTCCCACCTGTATCCGGACGTGCAAACATTGCTACTGGTCCCCCTACTTCCAATGTGACTATGTATTTAGGTTGGTTGCACATTTTTATTCTCTCCTTCTTTTGGTTCTGTTTTCGATGAGTTATTATCTTTTCTGCCTTCGTCGAAACCGATCTTCCGCCGCAGCTTGGCCGGCGGGGTCATCAGCTCGCGAAGGCGTCGAAGACGATCTTGAATTGGGCATCGTATTTCTTTTCAAGGTCGTCAAGCTTGCACGCCAAGTCGGCATGGGATGCCAGTAACTGGCGAAGCTGGCCAAAGGCCCTCACGATGGTAATATCGGCTTGAATGACTGTTTCGCTGTTCAGAATGCCGGAGAGCATGGCAACACCCTGTTCGGTAAAAGCATAAGGCAGATACCGCCTTCCGCTCTCCTTGATTTCTTTGACATTCCATTCGGGAAACTCAAAGAATCCACCTCCTCCTGTAATCGGCATCATCGAGCATGACCTTTTGTCCGCGGATATGAAAGATACGGCTTTCGATGGCCGCATTGGTAATGCGTGCAGGACGATCTTTATCCATGTCCAATCCTCCTTCAGTCAAACTGTCTGCTGTCCTGTGATAGAAGGAACGCACGTTGCGATACCATTCGGTCAATCTCCTGATCGAGGAATCGGATTCCCGCCTGCGCGGGAATGACTGGGCCGGGCGTCGTCGGCGCCGGGTCGGTGACGCTGGATTCGCGCCTCCGTGGGAATGACTGAGAAGAATGCAGGGTAGTAACAAGAGAGATTGCCGCGCTGCGGCTGCAAGAACAAAAAGGGAGATCGCCGCGGCACTTCGTGCCTCGCGACGACAAGGCGTGAACGGGACCGGCCATCCGCGATGCCTCGACGGGTTAGGGTTGAAAAACGAATGACGGTACAGATGGATATAGAAAGGTTCGGAAATGGCTAAATCTTTTCGCCGGGTCTGTCAAGGGTTTTCAGCCGTGGGCGACAATATCTCCAAGGCACTGGACTCCCGCTTTCGCGGGAGTGACAAGAGAGGCAGGATTGAGAAGGATCATGGCCGGCGCTGCCGCGAAAAAGCGACTTCGACAAAAACCCTTGACAGACCGGCGGCGTCTGTCGGACGGTACGGCAGCGCGAAAAGTGAACCGCGCCCGCGGTGAATCGATGGATTTCGGCGGCTCGATCGACCCATGACGAAACAGAAACCCTCATCGTCCCAAGAGATCGACCTGAATCCCCAGTTCCAAAAGGCCCTGGAGCTGATGGAGGAGACGGACAGGAACGTCTTCGTCACGGGGCGGGCGGGCACGGGGAAATCCACGCTCCTCGGCCACTTCCGCCAGACCACGAAGAAGACCGTCGTCGTCCTCGCGCCGACGGGCGTGGCCGCAGTCAACGTGGGGGGCCAGACGATCCATTCCTTCTTCGGCTTCAAGCCGGACGTCACACCCGCCTCGATCCGGAAAAAGTTCAAGGACGGCCCCCAGAATCTCTATCGGAAGCTGCGGACGATCGTCATCGACGAGGTTTCCATGGTGCGGGCGGATCTGCTGGACTGCGTGGATCGGTTCCTGCGCCTCAACGGCCCGGATGCAAACCGCCCCTTCGGGGGCGTCCAGATGATCCTGATCGGCGACCTCTACCAACTGCCGCCGGTCGTGACGGGCGCGGAGCGGGAGATCTTCCGCAGCCGCTACGCGAGCCCCTACTTCTTCAGCGCCGAGGCCTTCGCGGGCCTGGAGGCGGCCTTCGTCGAACTGGAAAAGGTCTATCGCCAGAAAGACGACGAGTTCGTCCGCCTCCTCAACGCGATCCGCAACCGCACCGCCACGGAAGCGGACCTGGCAGCCCTCAACAGCCGCTGCGATCCGGACTTCACGCCGCCCGAGCAGGGATGCTACATCCACCTGACGAGTACGAACGGGATGGCGGACGCCGTCAACGAGGAATGTCTCGCCCGCCTGCCCGGCCGCTTCCGCAAGGCCCGGGGCCTTGTCGAGGGCGACTTCGGCGCGGAGTACCTCCCGACGGCCCTCGAACTGAAGCTCAAAAAGGGCGCGCAGATCATGCTCCTGAACAACGACGCCGCCGGGCGCTGGATCAACGGGACCGTCGGCGTCCTGAAGGGGTTCAGCCGCGACGAGGAGGGCCGGGACCTCATCAAGGCAAAACTCGATACAGGCGAGAACGTGGAGATCGAGCCCTACACGTGGAAGATCTATCGGTTCTTCCTGAAGGACGGAGAGATCGCCTCCGAGACGGTCGGGTCCTTCACGCAGTTCCCGATCCGCCCGGCCTTCGCGGTCACCATCCACAAGAGCCAGGGAAAGACCTTCGAGAAGGTCGTCATCGACGTGGGCCGGGGCACCTTCGCCCACGGGCAGATGTACGTCGCGCTTTCCCGCTGCACGACGCTGGAAGGAATCGTCCTGAAGAGGCCTCTCCAGATGAGCCACGTCCTCATGGACTGGCGGGTCGTGAAATTCCTCACGGGTCTCCAGTACCGCGAGGCGGAGGCCGCCTGCCCGCGGGAAGAGCGGCTGCGGATTCTCGGCGAGGCCGTCCGGGACGGGCGCACCGTCGAGATCCTCTACCTCAAGTCGCGCGACGAGAAGAGCCGCCGCGTCGTCCGCCCCCTCTCCGTCGGGCGGATGGAATACAACGGCCATCCCTTCCTGGGCCTCTCGGCCTTCTGCACGGAGCGCCGCGAGAAACGCGTCTTCAACGTGGACAAGATCCTCGCAATACGGGAAATTCCGTAAACCGCCGCGGCGAATCCGCCGGGGGTAAATCCACCCCATGGCGAGGGGTGAGGCGCCCCCTGTCCCGCCGGAAATACGGCCTTCTCTTCCAAAGATCTCCATCATATCAAGATGTTACATTTGTGGTATCCCGTTTGCTTTTTCCGTCGGCAAGCCTGCGTACAGGCACAACTCATCGCGAACGAAGGAGGGCCTCCATGGGGAATCAAGCCTGCAACGTCTACGATCCCCGCCCCGTTTCCATCGCCCGGACGCTGCCCCAGATCGCGGACCACCGTCTCTTCCAGCTCAAGCTCGAAGACGGAACGACATGGGATCGGTTCGGTCATCAGCCGGGACAATTCATCGAAGTCTCGCTCTTCGGCAAGGGCGAGGCGCCGATCAGCATCTCCTCTCCGCCGACGCGGCCCGAGGCGCTCGAGATCTGCGTCCGCCGGGCCGGGAGACTCACCAACGGCCTCTTCGGCCTGGGCAAGGGATCGTCCCTGCACATCCGCGGTCCCTACGGCAGGGGCTTCCCTGTCGAGACCTTCAAGGGGAAGAAGCTCCTGCTCGTGGCCGGCGGCCTGGGCCTGGCCCCGTTGCGCTCGCTCCTCCTCTACGTCCTCGACCGGCGGAAGGAGTTCGACGATCTGATCCTCATGTACGGGACCAACAACCCCGACAACGTCCTCTTCAAGTATGAGCTCCTGAGCTTCTTCGACCGCGACGACATCCAGTACCTCTACAGCGTGGACCGCGACGAGGAAGGCATCTGGAAACAGTACGTCGGCGTCGTGACCGGCCTCTTCGACCGGGCGTCCCTGTCGCCGGCCGACACCTATGCCGTCCTCTGCGGCCCGCCGGTCATGTACCGCTTCGTCCTGAAGCGCCTGCTCGATCTGGGTTTCGCCAAGGACCACATCTACATGTCGCTGGAGCGGATGATGAAGTGCGGCGTCGGCAAGTGCGGCCACTGCGCGATCGGCGGCAAGTACTGCTGCGTCGACGGGCCGGTATTCAGCTATCCCGAAATCGAGTCCATCAAGGAGGCGATCTGACCATGGCAAGAACCCTCACCGTATGCCCCTTCTGCGGCTGCGGCTGCAACTTCTACCTCGTGACGGAGGGCGGCCGCGTCGTCGGCGTGGAGCCGTCGCCGGGAAATCCCGTCAACCGCGGCGCGCTCTGCGTCAAGGGATGGAACGCGCACGAGTTCGTGTCCTCCCCCGACCGGCTGACGGCGCCGCTGGTCAGGAAGGACGGCAAGCTCACGGAGACCACCTGGGACGAAGCCCTGGATACGGTGGCCGCGAGACTCTCGGAAATCCGCAGCGCCTCCGGACCGCGGTCGGTCGCGTTCCTTTCCTCGGCCAAGGTCTCGAACGAGGAGAACTATCTGCTCATGAAACTGGCGCGAGCGGCCCTCAAGACGAACAGCGTGGACCATTGCGCGCGTCTCTGACACAGCTCCACCGTGGCCGGTCTGGCCGCATCGTTCGGGTCCGGCGCCATGACGAATTCCATCGGGGAGTTCGAGGAGGCGGACCTCTTTTTCATCACGGGATCGAACACGACCGCCCAGCATCCGCTCATCGGCACGCGCATCCTCAACGCGAAGGAGCGCGGTGCGAAGATCGTCCTGCTGGATCCGCGCGCCGTCCAGCTGGCGCGCTTCGCCGATCTCCATCTGCGCCAGAACATCGGCACGGACGTGGCCGTTCTCAACGCCATGATGAACGTCATCATCGCCGACGGCCTGTACGACAAGGCCTTCGTGGAGACGAGGACGGAGGGTTTCGACAGGCTCAAGGAAGTCGTCGCCCGCTACAGCCCGAGGGTGGCTGAAACGATCTCGGGCATCCCCGCAAAGGACATCGAGGGGGCCGCGCGTCTCTACGCGCAGGCGGACAAGGCGATGATCGTCTACGCGATGGGCATCACCCAGCACACGACGGGTGTGGACAACGTGAAGACCCTCGCGAACCTCGCCATGCTGACCGGCCACGTCGGCAGGCCCTCCACGGGCGTCAACCCCCTGCGCGGCCAGAACAACGTCCAGGGCGCCTGCGACATGGGGGCCCTGCCCAACGTTTTCAGCGGCTACCAGCCGGTGACGGACCCCGCCGTCCGCAGGAAGTTCGAGGAGGCCTGGGGCGTCGAAGGTCTGGACGACAAGCCGGGGTTCACGATCGGCGACATGATGACGGCCGCCCGCGACGGAGGCCTCAAGGCCCTGTACGTCATGGGGGAAAACCCCATGGTGAGCGATCCGGACACGACGCACATCGAGCATTCGCTTTCGAATCTCGAATTCCTCGTCGTTCAGGACATCTTCCTCACCGAGACGGCGCATCTGGCGGACGTCGTGCTTCCGGCCGCATCCTTTGCGGAGTCCGAAGGCACCTACACCAACACCGAGCGGCGCGTCCAGTACGCCGCGAAAGCCGTCGATCCGCCCGGCCTGGCGCGCCCCGACTGGCGCATTCTCACGGATCTCTCGAACCGCCTCGGCCACCCGATGAACTACGCCGGCCCCGCGGACGTGATGGCGGAGATCAACCGCCTCACCCCGTCCTACGCGGGCGTCACCTATGCGAGACTCCGCAGCGGCTGCGGCATCCCCTGGCCCTGCCCAAACGCCGATCATCCCGGGACCGTGTATCTGCACCGGGACCGTTTCTCGAAGGGCCTGGGCTCCTTCCTGCCCTGCGAATTCAAACCGCCGGCGGAGCTGCCCGACGAGGAGTACGGCTTCACGCTGACGACGGGCCGCATCTACTACCAGTATCACACCGGCACCATGTCGCGCCGGACCAGCATCCTGGACCGGGAGGCCCCGGAGTCCTTCGTGGAGGTGAACCCGGAGGACGCCAAGCGCCTCGGGATCCGCAGCAACGACCTCGTCGAGGTATCGTCGCGGCGGGGAGCCGTCCGGCTCAAGGCGGAGGTGACGGATCGCGTTCCCCGGAAGGTCCTCTTCTCCACCTTCCATTTCGCCGAGGCGCCGATCAACCGCCTCACCAATCCGGCCTTCGACCCGATCGCCAAGATCCCCGAATACAAGGGATGCGCCGCGAAGATCAGGAGGTGTTCATGAAAGCGCTGCCCAAAGCACAGGTGAAGGAAGTCCTGGCCGCCTGGTCGAAGTCCTGCCGCGTCTTCGCCCCGGTGCGGAAGGACCAGGGGGATGTCCTCGTCGACCGCTTCGACGGGCCGTCTTTCACCCTCGAATACGGCAAGCCGCCCCTGCCGCCGAAATCGGTCTATCTTCCCCACAGCGAGGTCATCTACCGGGTGGAGCAGGGCGGCTACCGCGCCGTCGTCTCGGGCGAGCCGACGGTGCTCTTCGGCATCCGGGCCTGCGATGCCATGGGGATCGCCCAGTCGTCCCGCTTCATGGGCCGCGACCGCGACGATCTCTATTACCGCCGGAAGGCCGAACTGACGTTCCGGGTCGTGGCGGCCTGCCCCGGCCCCCAAAACGAAACCTGCTTCTGCACGACCATGCGAAGCGGCCCCTGGGCAAGGAGCGGCTTCGATCTGCAGCTCTACGACGACGGGGAGCGATTCCTGATCGAGGTGGGAAGCGAAAAAGGCGCCGATCTCCTCGATGGTCCCCTCTTCGAAGAGGTCGAGGACGCCGGCGGGCGCAGGAGGATCGCCGCGTTCCGGGAAAAGGCGGCGGACTCCATTCCGCCCGCGCCGCAGGTCGTCGAGGCCATGGAGCGCCTCAGGGCAGGCGCGGGAAACGACGATGTCTGGGACCGGCTGGGGAACAAGTGCATCACCTGCGGCGGGTGTGCCTTCGTCTGTCCGACCTGCACCTGCTTCAACGTCCACGACAGGGAACAATCGCCGGGAAACGGCCTGCGGATGCGGACGTGGGACGCCTGCCTCTACGGAGGCTTCACGCGCGAGGCCTCCGGGCACAACCCCCGGGGGACGCAACCGCTGCGCCTGAAGAGGCGCCACGAGCACAAGCTCCTGTACTACAACGCTTCCGACGTGGGGGAGGCGCTGTGCGGCTGCGTCGGATGCGGGCGGTGCTCCGATTTCTGTCCCGTGCACATCGGCACGCTGGAGGTGACGTCGGCCATCGCGGAGAACCGGTGACGACGGAACTGCCCCGCGAAACAAACGAAACAGGGAGGTGCCCATGGAGGGAGAAAAACAGATCCTGATCATTGACGACGACGAGGACTACGCCAACGCCCTGAAGGTCGTGCTCGAGAACCACGGATTCCGCGTCGAACATGCGCCCAACATCGCAGAAGGCCGGACCGCCATCGACGGGAGGAAACCCGATCTTCTCATCCTGGACGTGATGATGGACAAGCACACGGACGGTTTCGACCTCTGCAGGAGCTTGAAAGAGGATGATGCCTGCCGCAGCATCCCGATTCTCATGGTGACGGCGGTGACGGAGAAAACGGGTTTCAAGTTTTCGCCGGCCACGGACGGCGACTACTGCCCGGCGGACGAATTGGTCCGGAAGCCGGTCTCCGTCTCCGAACTCCTCAGCAGGGTACACAAGCTGTTGAACCGTTCCTGCTGACCGCGCCCCAGGGGGAGGCGGGGCGCCTCCCCCTCCCAACCGGAATTTTCCCCACCCGGAACGCCATTGAAGATTCTCCGGAGCGTACTCCGGAGAATCTTCGATCCTCAAGGAAGGGATCTCGAACATCATTCGCTCGCATCCCCCGCGGCAAGCGCGGGGGATGCACTCGCCGCCGGATTCATGACGCCTGCATTCCGCCGCCCGGTGCCGCCCCGAAGGCCAGCCTGAGAAATCACTTGATGTAATGTTTTATATGATTATTATTATTTTGACTTATACATGGGAAGCTTTCAATATATCCATGCAAAGAATCAATATATGGACGGCCGACCCTCGGGGCCGCCATCGGAAGCCGCGCAACGCATCGGTACAAGGAGGTATTCCATGAATCTGAAGAATCTGCCCGACAATCCCTATCTGCTGCTGACACCCGGTCCCCTCTCGACGAGCAAGAGCGTCAAGGCGGCCATGCTGCGGGATTGGTGTACCTGGGACGATGACTACAAGGAACTCGTGCAGGAGGTGAGGACGAAGCTCGTCAAGCTCGCCACGGACAAGACGGACGACTACACGGCCGTTCTCATGCAGGGGAGCGGAACCTTCTCGGTCGAGTCTGCGGTTTCCACGGCCGTCCCGGCGGACGGCAAGCTCCTGGTCATGACGAATGGCGCCTACGGCGACCGCATCGTGACCATCGCCAGGTATCTGAACATCCAGACCGTCGTCCACGACAGCGGCGAACTGGAGCCCCCGGATTTGAAAAAACTGGCGGACGCCCTGAAAGACGACCCCGCCATCACCCATGTGATGGTGGTCCACTCCGAGACGACGACGGGCATGCTGAATCCCATCGAGAAGATCGCGCCGATCGTCAAGAGGTACAAGAAGATCTTCCTCGTCGACGCGATGAGCAGCTTCGGCGGCATTCCCATCGACGTCGCCGGACTGGGCATCGATTTCATCATCAGCAGCGCCAACAAGTGCATCCAGGGCGTGCCGGGATTCGGCTTCATCATCGCCAGGAAGACCGAACTGGCCAAGTGCAAGGGGCGTGCGCGGTCGCTTTCGCTCGACCTTTACGACCAGTGGGAGACCATGGAGAAGGACAAGGGCAAGTGGCGCTTCACCTCGCCGACGCACGTCGTGCGCGCCTTCCATCAGGCCATGAGGGAACTCGACCGTGAAGGCGGCATCGCGAAGCGGGCCGAGCGCTACCGGGAGAACCACCGTGTCCTCGTGGAAGGGATGAAGAAGCTGGGTTTCCGGACGATCCTGAAGGACGAGTACCAGGGCAGCTTCATCACCTCGTTCTACAGCCCCGAAGAGCCCGGCTACGACTTCGGCAAGTTCTACAACCTGCTGAAGAAGAAGGCTTTCGTGATCTACCCGGGGAAAGTCTCGAAGATCAGCGCGTTCCGGATCGGAAACATCGGCGACGTCTACCCCAGGGACATGCGTCGCCTCCTGAAGGCAGTCAAGGAATCCATGTACTGGAAGGAATAGCCCGAGACGCCGGCAGCCCTGTGCAATATTGGAGGACGATATCATGATCATCGGAGTTCTGAAGGAAATCAAGACAGAGGAGAACCGCGTCGCGATGACGCCCGCCGGTGTGGAGATTCTGACGCACAACCGCCACCAGGTCCTGGTGGAGAAGAGCGCCGGCGTCGGCAGCGGCATCGACGACAAGGCATACGCCGCATCCGGCGCCGAGATCGTGAAGACGGCCGGGGAGATTTACGAACGGGCCGAAATGGTGCTGCATGTGAAGGAACCCCTCCCTTCGGAGTACGACCTCATCCGTGAAGACCAGATCGTCTTCACCTACCTGCACCTCGCGGCCGTGAAGAAACTCACGACGGCCCTCATCAAGAGCCGCTCCATCTGCATCGCCTATGAAACGATCCAGAAGGCGGACGGCTCGCTGCCCCTGCTCATGCCGATGAGCGAGGTTGCCGGCCGGATGTCCATCCAGGAGGGCGCGCGGTATCTCGAGATGTCGCAAGGGGGCGCCGGCGTGCTTCTGGGCGGCGTTCCCGGCGTGGAGCCGGCGACGGTGCTCGTTCTCGGCGGCGGAATCGTCGGCATGAACGCGGCGAAGATGGCCTGCGGCCTGGGCGCCAAGGTCTACGTGCTGGATGCAAGCCTGCCGAGGCTGCGCTACCTGTCGGATATCATGCCGCGGAACTGTTTCCTGGTCGCGTCCAGCCCGGCGAACATCCGGCGCCTCATTCGCGAGGCCGACGTCGTCATCGGCTCCGTGCTCATCCCCGGCGCGAAGGCGCCACGGCTCGTGACGCGCGACATGATCAAGACGATGAAGAAGGGGTCCGTGGTGGTGGACGTCGCCATCGACCAGGGCGGCTGCTTCGAGACTTCCAAACCGACGACGCATACGGACCCCGTGTACACGATCGACGGCATCATCCACTACGGCGTCGCCAACATGCCGGGCGCCGTGGCGAAGACGTCCACCCTCGCGCTGACCAATGCCACCCTGCCCTACGCGCTGGAAATCGCGAACAAGGGATGGAAACAGGCCATGCGCGAGAATCCGGAGATCAAGAAGGGCGCGAATATCATCAAGGGGAAGGTCGTCTACCGGGGGGTGGCGGAGGCCTTTGGGCTGCCCCTGGTGCCCGTCGACAGCTTGCTGTAGAATTGGAGGCCGTTGAAGAACATCCTGAGGTCAGGCCCCTGCGGAAAATGTCTGCAGGAGGCCGCAAACAACTCCGGCACCGGCAGCCATATCCTGTCGTGCCGGACTCGATCCGGCACCCAGTTCCGTTCTTGGATTCCCGCCGCAGTTTACCCTCGCGAAGGCGGGGGCGGGAATGACCTTTCGAAGAACGTGATGATTGCCGGAGACGCGATCTTGTGCAGTTGATGGAAGAAGTGCTTGTCTACCGTTCGCGTGCTGCGCTTTCCGCTGCTCGTTGCTGAAGCTCCGGCTGTAAGGTGATGAAAGTCGCTGTTCGTTTCTCGATTCTGCTTTGCCTGCTGTCTGCGGTTGTCTTCCCGTCGAGCCTTCCGGCTGCGGACCTCGTCCTGAACGGCGCGCACTCGCAAGTCTTCTTCAGCCCCCGGGGAGGCTGCACCGAGGCCATTGTCCGGCAGATCGACGGGGCCCGGTCCGAACTCCTCGTTCAGGCATACTCCTTCACGTCCAGGGAAATCGCGGCGGCGCTCCTCCGCGCCCACAAGCGGGGGGTCCGCGTCCGGATCATCCTGGACAAGTCGAACCGGTCGGCCAAGTACTCGTCCGCCGATTTCGCGGCGCATGCCGGCATCCCCACCTTCATCGACGCCCGCCACGCCATCGCGCACAACAAGATCATGATCCTGGACCGGGAAACCGTGATCACCGGGAGCTTCAATTTCACCAGGGCCGCCGAGGAAAGCAACGCCGAGAACGTCCTCGTCATCCGCTCCCGGGATCTTGCCGGACTGTACCGGGACAACTGGGAGGCGCACCGGGCGCACTCGGAACCGTACCGCGGCAAGTAAATTACCCCGCCCACAGGACGGGGTATTCTGCGGAAAGCGTTCATAAAAGAAGGACGCCCGCTCGGAGCGCCCCGTCCATTCCGCGCCGGCAGCCGGACGGTCATCTCTTGAGGATGTGCACGTTCCGCGGGATTTCCACGTCGACCTCCGCGCCGGGGTGGAATCTTTCGGCCTCGCGGGGGTTGTACTGGTCGATGATCATCTTCTTGTCGCCGATTTCCACCGTACACTTGGCAATGGAGCCCGCATACATGTAGCTCTTGAGCACCCCCTTGCAGCAGTTCGGACGGCACCCGTTTCCGGAGATGGACAGATTGACGCTCTCCGGCCTGACGACGAGCAGGACTTCTTCCCCGGTCTGCACATCCTGAGCCATGTTGATCTCGAGCGAACAGACGATTTCCGTACTCATCCGGGCCGTGCGCTTTTCCCTGTCGACGTTCTCGACCTTCGCCTTGAGAAAATTCACGTACCCGACGAACCCCGCGACGAATTCGTTGGCGGGGCGGTCGTAGATTTCGATCGGGGTACCCACCTGTTCGATCAGCCCGTTCTTCAACACCACCAGGCGGTCCGAGATCGCCATGGCCTCGAACTGGTCGTGGGTCACGAACACGGTGGTGAGCTGGAGCCGCTCCTGGAGCTTCCGGATCTCCTCGCGCATCGTCAGGCGCAAGTTGGCGTCGAGGTTGGAGAGCGGCTCGTCCAGGAGGAGAACCTTGGGCTCGATCGCCAGCGCCCTGGCAAGCGCGACACGCTGCTGCTGGCCTCCGGAAAGCCGGTCGATCATCCGGTCGCCGAATCCCGACAGCTCGACGAGTTTGAGCAGTTCGTCCACGCGCGTCCGAATCCTCTCCTTGTTCCATTTGGCGATCTTGAGGCCGTAGGCGATGTTGTCCGACACGGTCATGTGCGGGAAGAGGGCGTAATTCTGGAAGCAGATGCGGGTGTCGCGCATGTTGGGCGGCAGGTCGTTCACCCGCCTGCCGTCCAGGATGATGTCCCCCGTCGTCGCATCGGTGAATCCGCCGACGATGCGCAGAAGCGTCGTCTTGCCGCAGCCGCTGGGTCCGACGAACGTGACGAGCTGCCCCTTCGGGATCTCCAGGGAAACGCCCTTCAGGACCTCGTTCTCTCCGTAGAACTTGTGGATGTCCTTCAGGACCAGCATGACCGGTTTTTGTGCTTTTTCCATAGGATTAGAAGACCCCCTTCTGCGCAACGCCGGTTTGCGTTTTCTTCGTAATATAATGGAGCGTCGCCATGCAGAGCATGACGATGAGAACCAGCTTCACGGTCACGGCGGACGCGATGCCGATCTCCCCGTACACGGCGGCATCGAAGATCTTCACGGCCGCGAGGTCGAATCCGGGGCTGACGAGAAAGACCACGGCGCTCAGGGACACGATGGCGGTCATGAAGGTGTAGATGAAACCCGCCACGAAGGCCGGAAACATGATGGGCAGCACGATCCTCCAGAAGGTGGTGAGGAAGCTCGCGCCGAGATCGGCGGAGGCCTCCTCGATCTCGATGTTGATCTGGTGCAGTTTGCTGATCCCCGCCTCGACGCCCACGGCGATGAAGCGGAACACGCAGTTCAGGGCCAGGATCATGAGCGTCCCCGTCAGTTTGAGCGGCGGGGCGCTGAAGGCCAGAAGGTAGCCGATGCCCAGGACCGTTCCCGGCAGGGCGAAGCCGGACAGGGATACCATCTCGAGAAAGGTCCGTCCGAAGAAATTGCCGCGCACGATGACGTAGGCCAGCAGCACCCCGATGGCCGCGCCGATGAGGGCGGCGATGAAGCTCACGCGGATGCTGTTGTAGATCGCGTAGTTGGTCGTGAAATCGAAGTAGTTGGTCAGGACGAGCGAATTGTCCACGCCCAGGATGTTCACGAAGGAGGCCAGGAGGACGACGAGGAAGCTCAGCGCGATCGCCCCGCAGGAAATCAGGGTCACGAGCGTGAAGGGAACCATGATCGCCGGGGTGATCCTCCGGGGCTCCGAGGCGACGGGTTTGCCGCCGATCGTCGTGAACTTCTTCCCCTCGAGCAGATAATTGTGGATGAAGAAGATGATGATGCACGGTGCGATCAGCACGACCGAGAGCACGCTCCCCATCTCGAAATCCGATTCGCCGGTGATCATCGTGTAGGTGTCGGGCGCGAGAAAGGGGGTCCGTCCGCCGAGGATCGCCGCATTGCCGAACTCGGCGATCGTCATGACGAAGATCAGGAGCGCCGCCTTGAGAAGGCCCGGCGTCAGGAGCGGAATCGTGATCGTGCGGATGATCGTCGCCTCGCTGGCGCCCATGTCGTAGGCGCTCTCCTCCAAGTTCGGATTGAGGGACTGGAGGGTGTTTTCGATCATCATGAAGGCCAGCGGGATGAAGGCGAGGCACTGGGAGATGGCGACGCCGTCAAATCCGTAGATTTCCCAGTCCATCCCGAACAGTTTCGTGCAGAAGCCGTTTCTCCCGAAGAGGATGATGAGGGACAGCGCGAACAGATAGGGAGGCGCGACCAGCGGGATCAGCGAGACGATCTTCAAGGGCTTGCGCAGCCACCAGGGGCCGCGCGTGGCCATGTAGGCGAGGCAGAAGCCGAACACGAGACAGATGAACGTATTGATGAGGCCCAGGATCAGGGTGTTGTACAGAGACTGGAAATAGTAGCTCTTCGTGAAGAATACCGTGTAGTACTTGAGCGTCCATCCCTCCGGTCCCTTGAGGCTCTTGAGGAGGACCGCAACGATGGGATAGAGGAGAAAGAGGGCAAGCAGCAGAAAAAGCGAAAAAGCGAGGATTTTTACCAGGTTCTTGTTGAAGAAATCCTTGACACCGGCGATTGCTGTCGAGGACCCGGTGTGCGTCATGTCTCCCGCTGTCGCCATCTTTCTCCTCCCGTCCGCCGCGGATGCGTCTCCGGCCGCCTATTTGAAGTCGGTGCGGAATTTCGATTTCCAGAGATCGTTGTTCTTGGGCCTGTCTTCGGCGGCCTTCGCCAGGTCGATCTTGATGTATTTGGGCGTCGTCTTTCCGTACAGCGCGTTCGGCGCCGGACGGGGCGTCATATAGCCGATGCCGGACAGGAGGCTGCTCATCTCCTGCGAACCGAGGAAGAAGATCACCTTCTTGGCGGTATCCAGCTTCTTCGTGCCCTTCAGGATGAAGGCGAAGGTTCCGTCATAACCGGTCCCTTCCTTCGGGATCGACCAGATCAGGGGATAACCCTTGTCGATTCTCGCCTTCACGTTTTCGTCCGAGGTGATGCCCAGCGTGAATTCGCCGCGGCCGACGAGGTCCGTGGGGGCGTTGCCGCTGCGGGTGTAGTGATGGATGTTCTTGTCAAGGGCTTCGAGGAACTTCCAGCCTTCCGTATCGCCGTACAGCGCCAGGAACGAGAACCGCATCATGTTGGCCGTTCCGGAGGACAGCGGCGAAGGCATGACGATGTCGCCCTTCCATTTCGGGTCGAGAAGATCCTTCCAGCTCGTGGGCATCTTCAGGCCCTTCTTCTTCAGGTTGTCCTTGTTGCCGACAAGCACGAAGGAGAAGTTCGCGATGTTGAACCAGTGGCCTTCCGGGTCCGCATAAACGTCGCTGATGCCCTTCCAGCCGGCCGATACGAAGGGGACCGTCCAGCCGTTCTTCTTCGCCATGAAGGCAAGCGGCGAACCGCAGCCCGTGACCATGTCCGCATTGAAGTTGGGGGCCTCTGATTTCACCTTCGCTTCGATCTCGCCGAAGGACTGGAAGGTCTGGTTGATCTGGATTCCCGTCTTTTCCCGGACCAGGTCAACCACCTTCTTGTTGTTTTCCGGTGAAAGCCCCATGTAGGCGTTGATCTCTTCTCCCAGAGCCGAACCCGCGACGACCGCCGCAAAGGCCACGGCGACGACAACCGACAACCACATCTTCTTCATATCGATCCTCCCCTCCTGACAATTTGGTTTTACGGTACCTGTTCAGATCAAGTGGCCGGGCGCCTTCACGGACTCGACGTTCACCCCCTTTCGATCACTGCCGCGGCCGTCAATGTTCGTCGGTAATGCTCGCAACCTTAACAGAACGGGGCAAACATGTCAAAATGCGGGGGAAAAACTGTTTCTGCTGAAAGACCGCGGTCCTTGCCTCCCGGTCGGGAGATATCTTGGAGACAAAAGAACCGCACACAGTGAATGTAGTACAAAGGCCATATCAGTCAAAATAATAATAATCATATCATTCATAACCGGCCATCGTCGTCACGGTGCGGTCTCGCGAGGCGGGGCGCAGGTCCCGGACCGGCGGCACGGCGGGGGGTTGTCCCGGGACTTTTCGAAGACGAGCCGCAGCCGCTGTCAATATAGATCGCCTTGTTCGACTTCAGCGATTGCTTCTTCGAGAACATCGATCGCCGTATCCATCTGCTCCTTTGTAATGACCAGCGCCGGCCTCAGCGTGATCACGTTCCCATCGATGGTCTTGAAGGCGACGCCGCGTTCCATGCACTTGAAGAGGATGCTCTCGGCCTCATCGACGGCGCGCTCCTTGGTCCGCCGATCGCGGACAAGATCCACCCCCAGGTGCAGGCCCGTGCCCTGGACGTTGCCGATCAACGGATGCCGGTCTTTCAGCTCGTTGAGGCGGCCGATCGCGTGGTCTCCGAGCGCTGCGGCGTGCTCGTGCAGCTTGTGTTTCTCGATATACCCGATCTCGGCAAGCGCCGCCGCGCAGGCCAGCGCGTTCTTTTCATGCGTGTAGTGGCCGAGAGAGCGCCCGCGGCAGACGTTGTATTCCTCCCTGGTGACGATCCCCGCCCACGGGACGAGGCCTCCGCCGAGCGATTTCCCCAGGACCAGGATATCGGGAACGAGGTAGCGCTCGCAGGCGAACATCTTCCCCGTGCGTCCGAATCCCTCGATAATTTCATCGAAGACGAGCAGCGCGCCATACCGCCGGCAGAGGTCCCGCACCCCTTCCCAGTAGCGCTTCGATGGAACAACCGGAGTCGCCGAGATGGGTTCGCCGAGAATCGCCGACATCTCGGGTTCCCTTTGAAGCACGACCTCGATCTGGCGAAGGCATTCCGCGTCGACGTCCTCTTCGCGCTCGAACCCCCAGGGGTTGCGGTAGTAATTCGGGAATTCGACATGAAACGTGCCCGGAAGCAGGGGGCCCAGTCCGCCGTGGAAATGCTCTTCCCCTCCGACGCTCGAGGCGCCGAAGCCGGCCCCGTGAAAAGAGTCCCAGAAAGAGATCGTCTTGAAACGGCCTGTGACGTAACGGGCCAGCTTGAGCGCCATCTCGATGGCGTCCGTTCCCCCGGGACAGAAGAGCGACCGGCACAGGTCGCCGGGCGTCATCTCCGCCAGCTTCTGCGCAAGCCGCACGGCCGGGATGTTCGTATAGCGGCGCGGACAGAAGGTCAGCTGCTCATCGAGCTGGCGGCGGACGGCGGCGACCACGTCGGGATTGTTGAAACCGGCGTTGTGCACGCCGTTCCCGTGCATGTCGAGATAGCGTCGGCCCTCGAGGTCCTCGATGTAGGGCCCGTAGGCCTTTGCGACGACATTAAGCACGGGCGTGGACAGGCTCTGGTGGAGGAAGAACCTGGCGTCGGCCTCGAACCAGCGCCTCGTTTCCCCGTGCAGGTTCCGCTGCCAGTACTTTTCCCGGTTCAACGTGGTGTTGACGTCCCCCTGCTCGCGTTCCAGACGCCGGCCGGTCTCACCGCGCGATTCCATCGTCTCTTGCTCCTTTCCCCGCCTCGGGTCGCCGCAGAATGCCCTGCCCTCCCGCGACGAAAAAAGGCGCAAACCTTTCAGCTTGCGCCTCACCTCCGTCTCTCTATCGGAACGGTTATTCGATGACGACCAGAACCTGGTTCGTATCGACCTTGTCCTTGGCGCCGACTTTGATTTCCTTGACCTTGCCTGCCGAAGGAGCGCAGATGGGATTTTCCATCTTCATCGCCTCCAGAACGAGCACCTCGTCGTCTTCCTGCACCTGATCGCCGACGTTCACCAGAATCTCCGTTATCGTTCCCGGCATCGGGGCCACAACATTCACGCTCATGAAAAAAATCCTCCTTGAAAAATATGAATTTACACCATGGGACGCAAGACGTCCCCTCTATCCCATCACCGACAAATTCTCAAGCGGAAATTGCACCGCTTGGCCACGCCCTCGAATCGGACCTGCTCTGCGGACTGTTCAAAAATGCCGGAGTGCAGGCCCTTGAAATCCCGGGTCGCGGGGGCGTACCCGAGGGTACGCCCGAGGGACGGGGAAACGCCGCAGCCGGGCACCCTTGACAGACTATCGGAAGAGGCGGTGGAGATAGTCCAGCTTCCGGTTCAGTTCGGCATTGTACTCCTTGGCCGATTGCCCGTCCTTCAGCCGCCATTCCGGCGACAGAGCCGCAAGGGCGTCATCGAACAACCAGTTGTGGGTAAAGGTCCGACCCCTGAGGACCTCCACGGCCTTGATTTGCCCGTCCGTGAACCACCGGCCCTTGATCTTCTGGATCTGGGATGCGGTCACCCTCAGATTGACGACCTCGGTTGCCGCCATGATGACATTGCGTTCCCTGCCCGTCTTTTTCATGTGCGCGGACAGTTCGCGGTCCAGACTGAAGGCGTTCGGGAACGAACGGCCGCTGAGTTCCGCAAAGCCGGCCGTCGATACGCCCTGCTGTTCGATCCGCTGCATCGCTTCCGCCGTCAGGGTGTATTCGACGGGAGTGAAGGTGCGCTGCTGGAAGACGTTCTGCACGATGAACAGGCTGAAAAAGCTGATAATGACCGCCGCGATGGGCGTCACCGCCCATGCGCCCACGATCCCGCCCACCATCCGCCAGCGGATCGCCCTCCCCCCCTTGAGAAGGCCGATGCCCAGCACCGAACCCACAATTGCCTGGGAACTGGAGACGGGGACCAGCGGAATCGACGGAATCCCATGCCGGATCAACAAGCCCTCCAGGTCCTGCGAGGCGAAGAGGAAGAGGACGAGGGCGTTGGCCAGGACCGCCACGAGCGCCGCGACCGGGAGAAGGTCCGCGATGCCCTCGCCGACCGTCAGCATCACTCTTTTCCCGTAGGTGAAGGTCCCGACGGCGATGGCCACGGCGCCGATGAAGAAGAGCTGCTGCGCCGCCGTCAACTTAAAAAGGCCGAAGACGTTCAGGTCCTGGAAAGGCGAAACGGGTATGAATACCCCCACGACGTTGGCGATGTTGTTGGCACCGAGCGAATAGGCGCCGGCGATGCCGGCGATGATGAGTCCGTAGCGCGTGAGGGCGTCGAGCTTGAACATGTGGATGCCGGAGCGCATGACGATCCCGGCAATGATCTTGTAGAGAATGACCGAAAAGATCGCCGCAAGGATCGGGCTTGCCACCCAGCTGGCGACGATTTCAACCAGCGCGGCGTAATCGATCAGGGCCCCCGAAAAGAGGTCCCAGCCGATGATCGCCCCGACGATGGCCTGCGTCGTGGAAACCGGGTAGCCGAGGACGGTGAGCCAGTAAACGGTGATGGCCGCGGCGAGAGCCACGACGAAAGCCCCGGCGATCGCATTGACGGCGCCGAGATCCCCCAGCGTCTCGGCGGCTCCCGCGCCGCTGATCACGGCGCCCAGGATCACAAAGATGCCGCAAATGATCGCCGCTCTGCGGAAGCTGATCATGCGCGTGCCGACGGCGGTGCCGAAGACGTTGGCCGCGTCGTTGGCGCCGAGGGACCAGCCGAGGAACAGGCCGCTCGTGAGAAATACCGCGAACATCTCCCCTCCCTATCCTCTTTTACAGCATCCGTTTGATGACGTAGACGTTCAGACGGTCCGTCACATCTTCGGCGTCATCGGCGATCCGGTCGATCTGCTTCACGAAAAAGCGAAGGTGCATCTTGTGGCTGAGCCGGATATCGTCGCGGCTGAAAACGGCGCGCTGAAGGCGCGTGGATACCTTGTCCGACTCCTTCTCCCAGTAGGCGACCTTGTGGATGTGGTCGGCCACGGCGTTGAGGTCCTTGAAGAAGGCACGGCACGACCGGACCGTCGCTTCCACCGCCTCGACGGAGCACTGCAGCAGTTCCCGGAAATCCTCGACGAGATCCTGGCAGATCTGGGGTTTTTCGATGTCGAACTGCCACAGCAGTCCGTTGAAACGGCCCAGCAGGGCATCCATGCTCTCCAGCAGCTCCATGACGTCTCCGCGGGACTCCGGGATCAGCGTCTTGGCGTAGAGATCGTTCTCCAGCGTCTTGCGGAGCATGTCCCCCCGGTGTTCTGCATCACGGATCGCCGCCAGGGCTTGATCGAAGGCCTCGCAGTTCCCCTTCAGATAGGCCTCGACGCCGCTCTTGCACAAGAGGCCCGACTCGCTGACTTGATCCATGAAATCGTCGATCTGCGATTCGATCCCGATCTTCTTCAGGATGTTCGGCATGGTTTCGTCCTCCCCTTCTTCTTCGGCAGAGATGCTCCTCGCGCACACGTCCTGCCGCGTGTGCTACTTAATATCCCGGTTCAAAAAAAATCAATTATATAAAATCAATAGGCGCATTGATTTTCTGCGCTGCGCATGTGTCGGGCCGGGTCTCCGGTGCAGAAAGCGCGGAAAACCCCTTGCCGCACAGGTAATTCTATGGTTAGTATAAGTCAAGATAATAAATTTCAGCTTTTGGATAATGGGACGTCATATGAACCTCAATCAACTGAAGATCTTCTACATGGCGGCGAAATTCGGGAGCCTGTCGGCCGCGGCCCAGCAACTGTGCATCACGCAGCCGGCGGTTACGAAGGGAATCCAGCGGCTTCAGGAGCACTACGAGCTGAAGTTCTTCAACCGCTTCGGAAAGAAGCTGATCCTGACCGATGCCGGCGAGTCCCTCTTCCGGATCGCCGAGTCGATCTTCGAGATGGAAAACCAGGCGGAAGAGAACCTCCGTGACTACCAGCAGCGGAAGAAGGGGTTCATCCGCGTGCTGGCAAGCGAAAGCTTCGGCGCCTATTATCTTCCTGAGGCCCTCTGCATGTTCTGCAATGCCCACCCGCAGATCCGCCTTGCCGTGGACATCCTGCCGACCGACCTGATCGCCGAGCGGACTGCCGCCCTCAGCAACGATCTCGGATTCATCTCCTACCCGGTCGAGCACAAGAAGCTCGTCGTCAGGGAAGTGATGGAGGACTCGTACGTCCTCATCGCGCCTCTCGGCCATTCCCTGACCCGCAGGAAGGCCATCCAGCCTCAGGACCTGCAGAAGCAGAGCCTGATCGTGCACGAGAGAAACTCGGCGCCGCGGCGGGATACCGACGACTATCTGCGCAGATACGAAATCAGCGTCACGATCCCGCTGGAACTGTCCAACAACGAGTCGATGAAGTATGCCGTGCAGCGGGGCATCGGGGTCGCTCTCATCAGCCGCAAGGTGGTGAGCGACGAAGTGAAGGACGGCAAGCTCAGCATGATTCCGCTGGCCGATCCGGCGATGAAGCGCAAGTTCTACCTGATCCACCACAAGGACAAATACATTTCGAAGTCCCTGCAGTCGCTCGTTTCCACCGTCGACTCCTGGGCGATGGACTACATGAAGTCGGCGAGAAAATAGCAACTCCCCGCCGGGAAAACCGGGAAAAAGGGCTTGCGGGAATCGGATGATCCGCAAGCCCTTTCGTTTTCCGGCAGGCCGTTGAAGCGCGCCTTCCGCCGTTTCAGGCCTTGACGACCTTCTCGTGCATGAGGATGTCGCGCTTCTTCAGTTCCGCGAAGATTTCCTGAGGATCGAAGGCGAACTCCGGCATGACGACGCCCGTGCCCCTTGCCTTTCCCCGGGCGATCATCTGCACGCCGATCGACATCGGGATGCCGACATTGCGCGTGTAGGCGCGGAGTTTCTCCCAGCCCTTCACGGATCCGTCGGACGCCGGATGCGTATGGAACAGGATGACGCGGACCTTCCTGCCCCCCCGGGTCCCCGTCACATCCACATGGAGGGAGTAGCCGTACAGGGTCGTCTCGCGTCCGATCTTCGAGTTCTGGAGGTACTTGGAGATGACGTCCAGGACCCCGACTTCGACGCCGGCGATCTCCACCTTTTCGTTGCGGAGGATGCCCCAGTCGTACATGGCGCGGACCAGCTGCATGTTCTGCGGCGGCCACGTCCCGCGCACCTCGATGAGGTTGGGTTTCTTGCCGGCGGCCTTGCAGTAGGCGGCCACCGTCTTCGTTTCCGAGTGCGGAATGATGTACTGCGTATGGGTGCCGTAGGGGGCCGGTAGTTCCACGTCGAGCGGTCTCGCGAACGGGGGGACCTGGACGAACCTCCCCTTCTCGTAAACGACGCGGATCGGCAGGGCGGGATCGTATTCGTAACTCGTGGTCTCGGCGATCGACGCCGAAAACGCGATCGGCCGGAAGGCGCCGTGGCTGATCCGGATCGTGTCGACCTTGTCCAGCTTGTCGACGATGTATCTGGCCATCATGTCCGTCGTGCCGGGCGTCATGCCGAACCCGGGAACGTGGATCCTGCCGTTGGCCTTGAACTTCCTGTCGTACTTGTATTCTTCACCGAATCCGTTCAGGTTGATTCCCGAGGCGCCCGCCGCGGCGATGCACTCCGTCGAACGGTCGTTCAGCGAAATGGTCGTGCCGTCCATGACGATGTCGTAGCCCTTCATCGCCTTGATGGCGCCCTTCTTGTCGCTGACGATGTCGACCTTCACGAAATCGACGCGCTTGTCCTTCAGTTTCTTCACGACTTCCCTGCCGGCGTCCTCGTTGAAATCGCCGATCGTAATTCTCTCGAAGTCCGAGAACTGGACCAGGTCCAGCGCCGCTTCGCGGCAGATCTTCCCTCCGCCGCCCAGACAGAACACCTTCATACCCCTTCTCCTTTCCTTGCGACGCGGCGCGTGCCCGCGCCGCTTTCGATCTTCTTCAACAGAGATTTTGCATTTCATAGGTCATTTCTGTATAGGTTTCCAATCAATTATTCCTATGTTTTGCATAGGCGCTGCCTATGGACCGGCGGGGCGGCGGGAGACGGGACGTGAACCTTCAGCAGCTCTGGACGTTTTACAACGTGGCCCAGCACGGAGGATTCTCCGCGGCGGCCGCCAGACTCCACCTGACGCAGCCGTCGGTGAGCACCCAGGTCCGTCTTCTCGAAGAGAATTACGGGATACGCCTGTTCGAACGGTTCGGCAGAAGGATCGAACTGACGGAGGCGGGGCGCGCCCTCTTCTCCTATGCGGAGCGCATCTTCCACCTCACCCAGCAGGCCGACAGCGCCATCGAGGACCTGAAGAACACCAAGACGGGAAGGATCCGCATCAGCGCGATTTCGACGCTCGCCGCCTATTACCTGCCGCATATCATCGCCGTTTTCCGGAGGCGGCATCCCGGAATCGAGATCCATCTCGATTCCGGCTACACCGAGGACGTCGTCGAGTCCATTCTCGCCTTCCGGTGCGATATCGGCCTCGTCGGCACAACGGTCTCGCACGAGAACGTCGTCGTCACGCCTCTCTGGGAAGAGGAGCTCGTCATCATTGCGGGGCCCTCGCATCCCCTTGCACGGCGGGAAACCGTCTCCTTCGAGGACCTGAGGGACGAGCCGCTGGTCGTCAGCGAACCGGGTTCCGGCACGCGCGACATCACGGACGACCTGTTCCGGCGGAAGGGGGCACGGCCCCGGATCGTCATGGAGCTGGGGGAAAACGAGGCGATCAAGACCGCCGTGGCGGGCAATCTGGGGTTGTCGCTGCTCTCGTCCACCGTCGTCGGCCGGGAAATCGCATCCGGCTCGATCCGGGCCGTGCGGCTCGAAGGCGAGCGGATCGCACGAAAATTCTACCTCATCCACCACAAGGACAAGTACTGGTCGCGGATCATCCAGGCCTTTGTGGAACTGGCCTCTTCCTACCCCTTCTTCCGTGAGGAACGGCGGCCTGCGGGAAAGGCGCCGCCGCGACGGCGAAACCGCGGGACCGGCCCCGTCAGGAAGAAATGACCGGCGGTTCCTTCCTGCGGGCCGCCGGCGTCCGGAAGGCGACAACGGCCCCGAGGCCGTAGAAGCAGGAGGAGGTCGTGAAGATGAAGGACAGGGGGAGTTCGAGCTGCGCGATGCCCCAGCCGATCATCGGCCCGATGGACATGCCCAGGTCCATGGCCGTGGCGAAGGAGGCGACCGCCCGGGGGCCGCTTTGCCCGGACAGGGCGTACAAGACGGTGTAGAGGGCCGTCGCACAGACGAAATACATCGTGATCAGCGCGATCAGCCAGAGGATGCCCGACTGCAATCCCACCAGGAAAAGAAGAATCGATCCCGCCAGGAAGAGCCACCCGATGGCCCGTTGACGCCCCACCCGGTCCATGACGGCCCCGAAGACCGGCCCGCCGAGACCGTCCATGAACTGGCGAATGGCCATGACGAGACCGGTAATCGTCGCCGCCCCGACGGCGAAGCCGGCGACGGAAATGGAGTCGCCGAATCCCGTCTTGATGACGAGCCCGAGCGTCGAGAAGATCATGCCGCCGCCCACGAGCCCCATGACGATGCCGAAGCAGACGAATGACCAGGTCCCTCTCCGGCGGCCGTCTTCGGACCGCGGGCGGTCCGCCTTCTCCGGTCTCTTCTGGGAAAGCCGGCCGAGCGGCAGGGACAGGAGCGAGAGAACGCCCAGGCCGATGAAGGTCGCGGCAAAGCCCAGAACGTCGTGGCACAGCGCCCCGAGAAAAAGCCCCGAGGTCCTCCAGAGGGCGTTGATGCCGGTGAAATACCCCATCTGCTCGGCCAGACCCTTCTCGGAGCTGCAGGAGACGACATGCATGATGCCGGCCTGGCGCAGGAGGGAATAGGCGATGCCCCAGCCGATGCGTGCGAGGAGAAACAGGGCGAAGGTCGCGGCGAATCCGTAGACCGCACAGACCAGGGATCCCAGGAAGAATGCGCCCAGGAGCCACAGGTCGCTGGGATACCGCCGGTAGCCGTATTCGACCAGATGATTCGTCGCCAGCCGGACCCACCGGTTGACGGAAAGAAGGATACCCACCTGGAGGGGGATCAGGCCCAGGTGGGTATAGTAGGTGGGAAGGATGACATAGAGCAGCGTGTCTCCGAGATTGACCAAAGACATCGCCGTTGCGAAATAGACGATCTGCCGCTGCGGACGCATCATCCCTTTTCGCCGAGAAGCCTCCCCGATTCCTTGTCGAAAAGGCATACGCGGGAAAGATCGCACACCAGTGAAACGACTTCGCCGACCTTCGCCTCGGTGCGCGAATCGACGCAGGCGATGATCTCCGCGCCGTCGACGTTCATCCTCAGGTGCGTGTTCGACCCCATCGGTTCCACGAGGGCGACCTCGGCGCGCAGGATTCTCTCGGGGTCGCAGTTCTCGACGAACGCCCTGTCCTCCATGTGCTCCGGCCGGATGCCCACGATCACTTCCCGCTGCTTGTAGCCGCCGAGGAGCCCGGAGCCGTCGGCGATCGCCTTCAGGGGAAAGGAAAAGGCGGCATTCTCGAGATACAGGCCCGCAGGTCTCTTTTCGATGCGGCACGTCAGAAGATTCATCGGCGGGTTGCCGATGAATCCCGCCACAAAGGTGTTCGCCGGCTTCTCGTAGATATGCAGGGGCGTTTCGACCTGCTGCATGGTCCCGTCCTTCATGACGACGACGCGGTCGGCCAGCGTCATGGCCTCCACCTGATCGTGCGTCACGTAGATGGTCGTCGTCTGCAGGCGGTTGTGCAGGTTCCGGATTTCGCCGCGCATGCTGGCGCGAAGCTTCGCGTCGAGGTTGGACAGCGGCTCGTCGAACAGGAAGGCCTTCGGCTTCCTCACGATGGCCCGGCCCATCGCCACGCGCTGGCTCTGGCCGCCGGAGAGCTGCCGGGGTTTCCGATGCAGCAGGTCCTGCAGTCCCAGGATCGCCGCCGCCTCCTGCACGCGCGAATCGATTTCCTCCTTGCTCAGGTTTCTCAGCTTCAGGGCGAAGGCCATGTTCGTGTAGACGTCCATGTGCGGATAGAGGGCGTAATTCTGGAACACCATGGCGATGTCGCGGTCCTTCGGTTCGACGTGGGTCACCAGCCGGTCGTCGATGTAGATCTGCCCCTCCGTAACCTCTTCGAGGCCGGCGATCATGCGAAGCGCCGTCGACTTGCCGCAGCCGCTGGGACCCAGCAAGACGACGAATTCCTTGTCTTCGAAGGTCATGGTCATCCGGTCCACCGCCGTCACGCTGCCGAACCGCTTGGTCACGCCTTCAAACCTGATCTGCGCCATCTCCCCTTCTTCTCCTTCGCTCTCTTGAGTTCTTGACGCGGCACGGCGGCAGGGCCGGCAAGCGCCGTCCCCGCCGCCGTGCCGCCGGTTCGGACATGCGGCTACTGCTTCATCTTCGCCTTTGTTTCCGCAACAATCTGATCGAGCTCCTTCTTGATGTCGACCGTGGCCGAGGACTCGATCTTCTCCGACAGGTCTCCGATGGGCTTGTAGATGATCCCGTCGGCCTTCGCCGCGTACTGCACCGCCGCATAGGGAAGCTGCTCCGCCGCGACGCGGTTGTTGGGATTCGCTTCGAGGAACTTCACGTGGCTCGGAAACTTGTGCGATGACTTGCGCGCCGCAATGTAGCCGGTCTTTTCGCTCCAGAAGGCGGACCGCTCGGTGTCGGTCATCCACTTCACGAAAGTCCAGGCGGCCGCCTCACGCTTGGGGTTGGATTTGAAGATCCCGATCCCCGTTCCGCCGATGTCGGTGCCGTAGCCCTTCTTCTTGGGCATGAAGGCCACCTTGTACTGGAACCTGCCGCCCACGGAGCGATCCAGCGTCTCCATGAATCCCGTCGACTGGTACATCATCCCGGCCGTCCCGGCGATGAAGAGTTTGTTCGCCGCCGTGTGGGTCAGGGGCGGCATGATCTTGTGCTTGTGGACCAGGTCGGACCAGTACTGGAAGGCTTCCACGCACTCCTTGGAGTTGAAGACCGGGTTTCCCTGGCTGTCGAACAGTTCGCCGCCGTTCTCGGCGATGAAGGCGTAGAGGAAGTAATTGACCGTCGTGTGGGACACGAGGCCCCACTTGTCGATCTTGCCGTCGCCGTTGATGTCCCGCGTCAGCTTTTTGCCGGCCGCGACGAGTTCGTCCCAGGTCTGCGGCGGCTTGTTCGGATCGAGGCCGACTTCCTTGAACATGTCCACGTTGTAATACAGAAGCGAGGTGCTGACGGCGTTGGGAATCGCGTAGATCTTCCCCTTGTAGGTATAGCGCGCAATCGCGGGCTCGTAGAAATCCGCCTTGTCCTCCTTCGTCAGGAAACCGTCCAGCGGCAGGAGCCTGCCGCTTTCCGCGAATTGCGGGATTCCGTAGCTCTGGGGAAGCTCGGCGACGTCGGGCGTGGCGTTCGCGGCGATCGCCGTGGTCACCTTCTGGATCGTCGTCTCGTAGCCGCCCTGGTACGTGGCCGTCACCTTGATGTCCGGATGGCTGTTGTTGAAATCTTCTACCAGTTTTGCCCACACCTTTCCGCGGTCCGTGGCCTTGGAATGCCACACCACCAGTTCCTGCTTCTCGGCGGCAGATGCCGAAGCGGGGACCAGTACGAACACGGCCAGTCCCAGCATCGCTGCCAGACCCGCACAGAACACCCTCATTCCCGTCTTCTTCTTCATGTCTTTCTCCTTCCTCTTCGCGAAACGTTGCTTCCTCATTCCAAGAAGGGTCCCGATGCCCTTTCCATCCCGAGTCCGCTACCCCTTGAGGCCCGTCATCGTGATTCCCCGGACGAACTGCCGCTGAAGGAGGAAAAAGGCCAGCAGCACCGGGGCGACGACCATCGTCCCCGCCGCCATCACCAGTTCCCACCCCGACCCGCCTTCCGCGTCGATGTAGTAACGCAGTCCGATCTGCAGGGTGCGCATGTCGTCGGTGCTGGTGATGATCAGCGGCCAGAAGAAATCATTCCACACGTGGTAAAAGGAAAAGATCGTCAGCGCCGAGATCGCCGGCTTCGCCAGCGGAACGTACATCCTCCAGAGGATGCCGAGCCGCCCGCAGCCGTCGATCTTGGCCGCGTCCTCGTAATCCTTCGGAACGCCCATGAAGAACTGGCGCAGGAGAAAGATCCCGAACACGCTGATGACGTGGGGCACGATCAATCCCCGGTAGGTGTTGATCCAGTTCAGCTTCTTCAGGAGCACGAAGGAGGGGATGAGATTCACCACGTGGGGGATCATCATCGTGCCCAGAAAGGCCATGAAGACGACTTCGCGGCCCGGGAAACGGATGCAGACGAAGGCGTAAGCCGTCAGGCAGGCGAAGGCGACGTGCGCTCCCGTCGTGAAGAACGTGACGATGATGCTGTTGAGATAGTAGCGGCCGAAGGGCGAAGAATTCCACGCCGCGATGTAGTTCTCCCAGGCGAACCGGCTCGGCCAGAACGTCGGCGGGAAAACGAAGATCTCCTCGGCCGGCTTCAGCGACGTCAGCAGCATCCAGTACAGCGGGAACAGCGAGATCACCGCCGCCAGGATGAGAAAGGCATAGACGAGCGCCCGCAGCGCGCCTTTCCGGATTCTGTAATCTCTTGCCTGTTCTTCTCTGAGATCCATCTTTTCCTCGCAAAGGTCCGTCGGAAGGATTTACCTTCCGTAGTGCACTTTTTTCGCTCCGACTTTCCACTGGATGACGGTGACCGCGAAAATGATCAGGAAAAGGACGTAGGCGACGGCGAATGCGTAGCCCATCTCGAAATTGACGAAGGCCTTTTCGTAGAGGTAATAGACGATGACGTCGGTCGCCTGGACGGGGCCGCCCTTGGTCATGGTGTGGACCATCGAAAACACCTGGAAGCGCTGAATGACGGAGATGATCAGGATGAAGAGGGTCGTCGGCCCGAGGAGCGGCCAGGTGATCTTCCAGAATCGTTGCCAGGCGTTCGCTCCGTCGATCTTGGCCGCCTCGTAATAGGAATCGGGGATGCTCTGGATGCCGGCCAGGTAGATGATCATGTCGTAGCCGGTATGCTTCCAGATATCGACGAGGATCAGGGCGGGCATGGCCAGCTGCGTATCCGTCAGCCACTTCAGGGGCTTCATGCCGCACAGCTGCAGGAAGTAATTCAGGAGGCCGTTGATCGGATCGTACATCCACATCCACACCGCCGCCATCGCGACGATCGACGCCACCACCGGCGCGAACGCGGCCGTCCGGAACCAGGCGAGAAGCTTCAGCTTCTCGTTCAGGCACAGGGCCAGCACCAGCGCGAAGAACATCGCCAGCGGAATGGCCCCGATCATGTAGTAGACGGTGTTCCACATCACCTTCCAGAATTCGAGCGACGTGAGCAGCTCCCTGTAGTTGCCCAGCCCCACGAACGTCTTGACCGGGTTCATGAAGTCCCACCGGAAAAAACTCACGACGAAGGCATAGAAGGTCGGGATGAACCAGAAGGCGACCAGAATGAACAGCGCCGGCAGGATGAACAGGTAGCCGGTGACTGCTTCCTGAAGGATCTTGCGCCGCATCAGCCTGCGGTTCAGGGCATCGATGGCTGCCGAATCGAGCCCGGCGACGCTCCCGGAAAATTTTCCCAGATCAGCGTTGTTCATCATACCTCTCCATCAGATTGGCAAAAAATCGCTGCTGAAGCAGAAACAGGAAACTGACCATCAGGACGAAGGGTCCGACGCCCGACAGCACCATGACCAGAACGACGCCCAGCATGGTCGAAGCGATGGCGAGGGACAGGCCGAAGTTGTCCAGGACCAGCAGGAAGGACTTCCTGAACGCCTTGCCGACCGCCCGGGGGGCCGCAAGAAAAAAAGGCAGCACGTAGATCTGCATGAGCAGCCAGGCCAGCAGGAAACACAGCACAAACCCCATGATCAGATAGGCGACTTCCGGATGGCTCTCTTTCATCGTCCCCAGAATGTACAAATCGACGGCGAGGAGGCCCGCGACGCCGGCGGCCCAGAGAAGAAGCGCCACGCCGCGGAGATAGTGCCGCCCCGCGTCCTCCCACAATTTTCTCCAGGAGGGCTTTCTTCCCCCGGCGATCGACGAGACGGCGGCGCCGAGCATCGGAATCGTCGCCGGCAGCGTAACGAGCGGGAGCGAAGCCAGGACGAAGAGGACGTTCGCCGCCATCAGCAGGCCGATATGCTCGTAGCCCGTGACAAACGCCTCCTTGATGCTTCGCCAGTACAGGGTCTTCATGGTTTGGTCCGTTCGAAGCGGTCAATCTCGCCGTCGGCGCGCTCGACGTTCCCCGGCTGGTTCTCACGCCCCACCAGGCGGACGTCGAGGACGAACGTATCGCCCAGAATCCGCCCGCGCAGATAGTGCAGCGTCTTTTCCTCCGTCTTGGCCGTTCCCTCCAGCCGCCTGTCCATCAGCGGCGAATAGGTCGCCGCCCCCCCTCCGCCGGAAACGATATAGGTGACGCCGTTCCGGGAAATCCGCTGATAGGCGTGGTGGTGTCCGGAAAATACGACGTCCACGCCGTACTTGATGAAGAGCGGTTCGAAGAGCGCCCGGTACGGCGTGTCGCTGTCCCGCTCCACGTTGCTGTAAATCGGCTGGTGGGTGAACACGAATTTCCACTTCCTGTCCTTGAACTGCTCCAGGACAAGACTCAACCAGTAGTCTGTCTCGGAGACCTGCGGGATGCTGCTGAAATTGAGATTCAGGAAAATGAAGAGGGCGTTTTCCGTCGCGAAGTGATGCCAATCGGTTCCGTAAGGCTTTTCTCCGAGTGGGAAAGCGAAGGCCTCGACGAAACGGCCCGTCCGGTCGTCGTGATTCCCCTTGACGGCGAAGAGGGGCATCCTGGACGTCAGGGGGGCGATCAGATGGAAGAAGCCGTTCCACTCCGGCAGGTTGCCCGATTCGACCAGGTCCCCGGTGTGGACGAGGAAATCGCCCGGGACGGGATCCCCGGCGATCGCGTCGACCGTCAGCCGCTGCCTCGACAGCTCCATATCCAGCGTGCCGGGTTCCGTCAGGGCCTGGGTGTCGCCGATCACGAAGAAGTTCAATTCACGTCCCTGCCGCGGCACCCGCAACTGCCCCTCCATTCCCGCATTCTTCGTCCCCGAGATGCGGTAGGGATACAGGGCCCCGGGCTTGAGGCCCTCCAGCAGCACGCGGTGCGCCTGCAGGGGAGCCTTTTCCGCAAATGTCCCGAGTTCCTTTTTCGCTCCGTCCCCGTACAGGATCAGACGGTCCTGCGACGGCTCCGCCGTGCGCCAGCGGATGTAGAGGGAGGTTTCATCGCGCACGGTCGCGTAGGGAGGCCAGTCCGCTGTCGCCGCGGGTTCGGCCGCCGGAGCGGCGGCCGCCGACAACGCCAGGACCAGCGCCGCCCCGATCATCGTTCCCATGCGAAGAAATCGCTCGATCATACCTGACTTCCCTCCTCCGTGCCTGCCCCGTTCGGTTCAACACGGACCAGGCGGAGATGATACGTTAGCCCCGCAGGATTCCCGCTGCAACAGCTTTTCCATGAATGCCTTGCTGCGCAGAACCGAACCCTCCAGATCGTCAAAACCGAGGATCTCGATACAAAGCATGCCGTCGAAAGAGCGCAGGAAAGGCCGGAGGGCGTCCCAGCGGATCGTCCCCGCGCCGAGCTCTCCATGCGCGCTCGACTTCCCGTTGTTGTCGTTCAGATGCACATGAACGATGCGGGGGCCGAAGATGCCGATCGCCTCCCGAACGCCTCCTTCGAGATTCGCATGCCCGGTATCCAGCGTGATCTGCAGCGCCGGATTCCCGATCTCCGTCACCCACTCCACCAGGTCCTCGTACCGGGTCTGGAGGCAATTGGGGACGTGGCTGTAATTCTCGAGTCCGAGGAGGACATCCGCCCGTTTCGCCCAGATGGCCCCGTCGTTCAGCGATTCCTTGAAGCGCGCAAGGGCATCCTCGCGCAGATTGGGCAGGGTGTACTTCGGATACTGCGTCAGGGGATGCTTCTTGTGGATGCTCATGCGCGGCTCCTGCGCGGGATGAACGACAACCACCCCCCCCCCGATTTCATGGCAGAATTCGATCGTCTTGCGCAGCTTCCTCCGGCTCTCCGCCAGGTGGAACTTGTCGACGTTCGCCAGGTCATTCCCGCCGGCGAAATGAACCGCGTAGGAGAGGCCCTTCTTCTTTCCGATGCTGCGGATGGCTTTCTTGTCCTGCTCCGTGGCGCCGTCGGGCGTGAAGACATAGGGAGAGGTGTAGATTTCCACGCCTCCGAATCCCTCCGCCGCCGCAAACCGGATCGCCTCCAGCGACGTCATTTTCAGAAACAACGAATACGTGGATACTCCGATGATCGGCATGAAGCCCTCCTCAAGGCTCAAAAGAACCCCGCTCCTTTCCCCTTCCGGTCTGAAGGCCGCCCGGCGATCCGGGACCGGCTCGGACGGATGATCCGTCGCGCCTAGACGGCGATCTTCGCGCCGACCCATGAATCCGGCGCCTCCACCCCCAGGAGCGCGGCGATCGTCGGTGCGACGTCCGTGATGCGCACATCCCCCGGGATCCCGCTGCCGCCGCGGACGCCCGGCGCGCGGATGATGAACGGAATCGTCATGTCCTCGGGACGGTCCGAGTGGTGCGTCCGGTCGTGGCCGCCGTGGTCGCTCATGACGATCACGGCCGTCTTGCCGTCGAGGACCCCCATCACCTCGCCGATACAGGCGTCGGCGTTCGCGATGGACTGAAGATATTTGTCCGACATCCAGCCCTCGCTGTGGCCGGTGCGGTCGGTGTTGTGCATATAGACAAAGGCGAACTGGAAGGGATTGGCCTTGAGCCAGCGCACGGCCAGCGACGCGAGTTCGCGGTCGATGCTCCCGTCATGTTCGCTGCGGTCCTTGAGAAAAAAGGAGGCGGCCAGGGCGCCGTCGGGAGACAGGTTGCGCAGGGGTTCCCAGTTGAAGAAACTCGCCGCGGCCATACCCCGTTCGCTCAGAACGCCGAAGAGGCTCCTGGCGGAAGGCTTCAGCGGCTTCCAGGTGTTGTCCAGGATGCCGTGGTCCTGCGGCGCCAGGCTGAAAAACAGAGAGGTGTGGCAGGGCAGGGTCGTTGTCGGCATCACGGTCTGCGCCGACATCGTCGAGGCGCCCGCCTTCACAAGGCCGTCGATCACGGGCGTGTCGGCCCGGCGCAGACCGTCCGGACGCATCCCGTCAATCAGAAAGAGAACCACCGAATCCGCATTCCGCATCGAGAACCTCCACGCCGCCGTCCCGAAGGCTCCGGAGCGGCCGGCAACGGCAGCATGCGGCAACGGGCCTCCGCCGTCCAATACATATTTTCAATAATTTCATTGACCGGTGCGGCGGCCGGGAAGAGAGGCGGAGAGATCCTCCCGCCGCTGCGGGCGGGCGCGGACCGGAGTAGAGGCTTTATCCGGGGAAGGCGTGGGACTGGACTGCGGAAAGGAAACTCTTCACCATCTTGATGTTCTTCCTGTCTTTCAGGCAGATCAGATCAACCGTGATATGAAGGTCGTCCCGGATTCCGATCTTGCGGTACTTCTTTTCCTGGATATCCTCGGCGATCGCATAGATGGGGAAAAAGGCGCCGCCCATGCCCAGGTGCACCATGTGCTTGATCGCCTGGGCGTTCTCGCAATCGATGCAGATGTTCATGGGGATATCGCGGCGCTGAAACTCGCCGATGAGGTAATCGCGTGTCGCCGACCCGGCCTCCGGAAGGATGATCGGATACGATGCCAATTGTTCGAGATGGATCTCATCGGGCAGCGCCGGATCGTTGGCGATGAAATACAGTTTCGGTTCCGCGATCGGGCGCCTGACGATATTGCCGGGATAATCGATCCGGCTGATCAGCCCGACGTGGTATTCGAAATTGACGACCATCTCGAGGACTTCCCTCGACAAACCCGTGTAGAGCTGCACCTTCAGCTTGGGATGGGTTTCCTTGAGCGACTGGATGATCCCCGGGAGGATGTAGTGGGCGAGCGTCGGGGTCGAGCCGATTTTCAAGCTGCGCGTGTTCAGATCTTCGATCGAATTCTCCAGGTCGTGCAGGAGCGCGAAAATCGACTGCGCGTAGGAAAAAACCAGTTCCCCTTCCTCCGTGAGCTCGAAGGCCTTCTTGTATCGCTTGATGAGGGGGATCCCGTACTGTCTCTCCAGAGACTGGACCTGGAGGCTCAACGTGGGCTGAGAAAGATTGAGCTTCTGCGCGGCCAGCGTGAAGCTCCGGCAATCGGCAACATGATAGAACGCTTTCAGATGGTTGAAGTACATGGCTCGCCCCAAGCCGCCGCCAGGCGGCTCTTCGCAAGAGTTTCGGTCACGAGCGTTTTTTTGATGCAAGCGGGTGTTTCACGAAAACGATGGAACTATAACAGAAACGGCCGCCAATGTCATGGCAAATAGCAGTTTTGCCGTCAGGCGATCGAGATGGAAGGGACATCGAAGGCGCCGTCATTTCAGGAGGCGGTCGACGGAGAGAAGCGCATCGAGACGGGTGATCACCGGCGCATCGGCATCGACGTCGGGCCAGTTCCGCCGGACGCTTTCGTGACGCAGCCAGATGGCGCGCATGCCCGCGCCGCGCGCGCCGAGGACGTCGATGCGCCAATCGTCCCCCACGTACGCCGCCTCCTCCGGCCGCAGCCCCATCCGCTCCAGGCAGGCACGGAACGGCAGCGGATCGGGTTTCGGCGGCACACCCGCTTCGCCCGCGACGACGATCACCTCGAAGAAATCCGGAAGCGCCGGGACTTCACGAAGCCGGTGCATGACGGAAGGCCTCTGCCCCTGCGTGTTCGTGATCATGCCGAGGCGGTACTTCGGCCGCAGCGCCGACAGGACCGCGAGGGTCTCGGGAAAAAGTCTCGTCGCGGCCCGGACCCGTTCCCAGTAGCGGTTTTCCCACTGCACCAGGCGTTCGGTCTCCGGCTCCCGGCCGGCGGATTGACAGACCCCGCGGAAAAGATCCTGGCGCGAGAAATTGGACCGCCCGTGCAGCTCCTTGCGCAGGCGGCGGTAAGCGTCCAGGAAATCTTCCCAGGAAACGTCGCCCAGGAACTCGAACACGGCCCTTTCCGCCTCCTTTTCGGCGGCGCGGAAACCTTCCGCCGAATCGACGAGGGTCTGGCCGAAATCGAACAGGAGAGCGCGAATCACGATGTCCTCCCACAGACCGCATTGCCGGGCCGCTGCGCAGGGCGCCTGCATTTCCCCGTCAGGCCGCCGCTGCGGAGGACCCCTCCTGCAAGGAGAGGACCGCATCGGCAACCTCGCTGGCGCCGCGGAGGATGCGCCAGGCCTTGTGAAAATTCTGGCCGCGCGTCAATTCGTTGGGCACGACCAGGCATCGCATCCCTGCTGCCGAAGCGGCAAGCAGGCCCCTTTCCGAGTCCTCGACGACGATGCACTGCTCCGCGTCGAGCCCGGCATGCCGGAGCGCCTTGAGGTACGGTTCCGGGTCCGGCTTCGCCTCGCGGAAGTCCTCGCGCGTCAGGACGAAGTCGAAGTAGTCCGGAAGCCCCGTTCGCTCGTGCATCCGCCGGAAGTGCTCGCGGCGCGAACTCGTCACCACCCCGAGGGTCACCCTCCCCCGAAGCTCGCGGAGGGCCGCCTCGACGCCGTCCATCACGGGCACGCCCCGCCCCAGCAGGTCGCCGTAGAGCCGGTTCCGGTCGTCCCGGAGCGCCTCCACGGCCCCCGGGGAGACGCCGTGCCTTTCGGCAAGATCGAAGACGGACCGCCCCTGCCTGAGAGAGATGTCGACGAACGCCGCCACCGTGAGATCGATGCCGACCCGACGCAACACCTCCCGCGTCGACCGGTAATACAGGAGTTCCGTATCGACGAGAACCCCGTCGTTGTCCCAGAAGACCGCCCGAATCATAAAATGCCCCCCGCCTCCGTCATCCTATCACAAAAAAACGGGAAACCCCGCCCAAGAAAGCGCGGGGCCCCGTATGCCAAAAGGAGGATCGCCGATCCCGGGATCAGTCCCTGCCGTACTTCTTCAGGTAGGGCCCGAAGAGGACGTCATCCGACGGCTGATAATTCTCGACGGGAACCGCCAGACGGGTGTACATGAGAAACTGCTTCCAGTTGATGTTTTCGCAGCTGATGTTCCCGGCCCAGGTTCCGCAGCCCAGCGTGTCCGTGAAGCCCAGATGGCTCGTCCACCCGCCGCTGTTCGCTTCGGTATGGCCCATGTTGCTGACGACCCGGCCCACGTTGGCGCGCAGCGCCAGCTTCACTCTCCGCTCGTCGATCTCGGTCTGGATGTTCACCGAATGGCCCTCGCCGGAGAATCTCAGGATCTTCTCCAGGCGGTCCAGCATCTCGTCGAAGTCCGTCCATTTCCAGACGGTGAGAACCGGGGAGAGCTTTTCGCCGGAGAAGCGGTCCTCTCTGCCGATCTTCTCCCCCATGACCATGAGGACACGCGTGCCTGCGGGAACCTTCAGACCCGCCAGCTGGGCGATGAACACCGCGTTCTTCGCAACGATTTCGCGGTTCAGGGTGTGACCGTCGGGCCACATGGTCTTCCTCAGGATCTCGCGCTCCTCGGTGCTGCAGAGGTAACCGCCCTCCGCCTTCAACTGCGCCACGACCTTGTCGAAAACCTTCTCTTCGATGGCGACGGCGTTTTCCGACGAGCAGGACGCCGCGTTGTTGGCGGTCTTCGATTTCACGAGCCTCGCCGCCATGGTCGGAATGTCTTTCACCGTCGCATCGACGATGGAGACGACGTTGCCGGCGCCCACGGTCTGGGCGGGGACGCCCGCCGCGTAGACGACCTTCACGAGGGCCGCGCCGCCGGTGGCGACCGCGTAATCGCAGTTGGCCATGAGTTCCTGGGTCTTCTCGTTGCTAGTGTGGCGGATGCACTGGACCAGATCGACCGGAGCGCCGACCTTCGCCAGGGCCTTGCGGATATGCTCCACCGTCGTGTAGGTGGCCAGCTCCGTGCGGGGGTGCGGCGAGCAGATGATCGCGTTGCGCGTCTTCAGGGTGCTCAGCGCGATGCAGCACACCGTCGATTCGGGATTCGTGCAGGGCACGACGTTCGCGATGACGCCGATGGGCTTGGCGTACCTGCGGATCCCCTTGGCCTTGTCCTCTTCCACGAGGCCGCAGGTCTTCACGCCGATCTGATCGTAGAGCGTGCCGCGGACTTTCGTCCCGATCTTGTGAACCTTGTCTTCGTAGACGCCGAGGCCGGACTCGACGGCGAGCCGCGCCAGTTCCTCGGCCGTCTCCTTCTTCTGAAGCTCCCAGCCGACGGCCAGGACCATATCATCGACCTTGTCCTGAGGCCAGAACTCGACGATCTTGAACGCCGCTCTCGCCTTATCGTACATTCCCTTCACATTGTCTTCAGCCATGATTCTTGTTCCTCCTTGTCTCGCAGCAAACCTCTCCCCCGCCCGCCCGAAACGGCGGGAGGGGGAGGGACATGAAAACTTCCTTCAAGACTTCCCGCGGAAGGCGTTCAGATCTTGCGACTGCCGCGAGGATCTTCGATTTCCTCTTCGATGGCCCAGCCGGAGCCGCTGATCTTCTTCTTCTTGTCGACGTTCTCGCGCCATTCCTGGGGCGTCTTCGCGACCATCGACTTCACGACCTTCTTGCGCTCTTCCAGGGAAGGAACGGGCCTGTCGGGTTCGCCGTCGTAGTCTTCCTTCGGCGTCAGAACCTGTCCCAGGCGGACATACCCATCACCGCGTTCGATTTCCTCGCAGTAGTGGGCGCCGGCGGCGAAGGCGCGCGTCACGGCCAGGATGGCCCACGCGGCCTCAGGCGTGAACCCCAGGTCCATCATGGCGGCGCAGGTCGCACCGAGCATATCGATGTCCACCGGCGTCTTGCTCGCCTTCTGGGCGGCCTTCACGATCTCCTTCTGGAACGCGATGTGCTTGCCGGCGACACCCAGTTTTTCGGCGCGCGCGACCAGCCTTTTGGCCATCGGGTCCTTCAGCATCAGGTCCGATACGCCCAGCGCTTCGTCCTTCGCATGCTCCTTCACGAGGAGGGCCGCCATCTCCGCCACGGACTTCCCCTCTTTTTCACCCTTCGCCAGGTACGTCATCAGGCGGTTGCCCATGGCCGAGTATCCGCCGAAGGCGTGGCCGAAAGCGAGGATCGACGCGCCCGCGGCCTGCGTGAGGTAGGTCTTGCCCTGGGCCACGATCCGCGCGATGTTCGCCGGGTTGGACTGGCCGTCCTCCAGCATGACGACCATGATGTAGTTGAGCATCTGGTCTTCTTCGATCAGGGGGATGCGGGCCTGGAAGTCGATGAAGAGCACGTCCGTGAGGCCGTATCCTTCCTCCACCAGCTCCGTCGTATCGTAACCGCGGGACACGATGCGGTGAACGTTCTTGTAGGCGACTTCGGAGACCCACTGGAAGCGCTGTCGTTTCTCATCGGGGGGAATGCAGCCGCGTTCGCGGGTCCTGTAATTGAACATGAGTCTCGGATCGTCTAGATTACCCATTTCTTGTATTCTCCTTCCTCTTTCTGTTTTTTCGCATAGGCCTGCCGTTCCGACTGCGGAGGCACTTCACGATCCGCCGGACCCACATACTTGATCATGGACAGATCCAGCATCTGCACCATGGGCTCGCTCTTGGAGGCCGCCCAGGCGCGTCCCTTCTTCATCGTGTACAGGGCGTGCGCGGCGCAGCTGAATCCGCGGCACACGCAACCGATGCACCAGGCCGCGTTGGGCGAGAATCCGAGCTCCGCCAGGGCGGTATTTCCGGCGCCGATCATGTTCACGGCCACGTAGGAGCGGCCTTCCTTCTTGCGGCGCTCGTTGAAGCGCTTCTCGATCGCCCACTGGAGGTCCAGATAGACGCCCTTGCAGAGCTGCTCATGCTTGATGTGCGTCGGTTGCGCGCGGGGGTCGCCGTCCGTGTGCTGCGGCTGTCCCATTCCCATGACGGCAAGGCCGTTGTCCATGTACTCGTCCACGAGGACCTTGCCCATCTCCTCGACCGGCTTGCCCTCCACGCGGGCGCGCTCGATGTACTTGTGCAGCATGTAGCCGTGCGCCGCCCCCGGGCCGTGCGCCCCGCCGAAGGTCATGACGGACGCCGCGACGGCCGCCGGCAGATAAGGCCGGCCGTTGATGACCGCGATGGCCGACGCCGCCGACGGAGACATCGAGTGTTCCAGGAATTCGCCGGTCTCATAGCGCAGCATGTCCATTTCCGCTTCCGACGGGATCCTGTTCTGGAACAGCACGAACAGGGCGTCATAGAACGTGTATCCCGCTTCCGCGAGATCGCTCAGGTTGAAGCCCCGTAAGACGGTCTTTTCTTCCGTCTTGTAGGAAATTCCCGTTTTCCTACCAAACAAACGATCTCTCTTCATTCAATTCCTCCTGCCAGATAAATTAGAATTCCTTCCCGATCGACGCAGTTACCGACGATTCCTGCCGTTGATTCTCTTTCCGCTGCCCCGCGCTGCCCATGCCCCTCCCCGCCGATATCCGGGGGAAGTCCTTTCAAGGCTCATCTTCTCTTCTATAGGGGGCATGTCAACTATAAGTCAATTTAATAAATCTCATGTTTTTCATTACACCATGTCATTCCATAGCCCCGGCGGCCCTTGCCCCACGCGGCGCCTCCCGGGACGCCGGGAAGAGGCCCCGCAGCCCGGGGGGTGCCGCACGCCCGGGCGGAAGGGAGTGTTTCCCTTGTAATTCAATCTCATTGAAAATACAAATATATGGAATTTATTCTGACATTGAAGCGCGGTTCCCGGGCGGCACCACGGACAGAGGGCTTTTCAGGACAACCTGCGTCCCAGGCTCGTCAGGTAAGCGATGGTATCCTTTTTCAGCTGCGGAACGAGCAGCGCCCCCTTGAAGTTTCTCGGGATTTCGGCGAAGCGCAGGATGTCCGGCCTGGCCCCCTTCGAAACGCCCCTCTTCGCCTCTCTCAGGAAGGACTCCTCGAGCACCGGCTGCAGACGGCGCGCCTCGTCGCCGAGCAGCTCCATCGTGACGCAGCAGGAATCCTCGTGTTCGCTTTCGACCCTGAGCCCCACGACGGCGATCTGGAAGGATTCCCTCGGAAGCCCGTAGCGGCGGACGACGAAATCGGCGAGTTGGGCGCTGATCTGATCGTAGGCGTAATTGGCGCCTCCGCGGATCAGCAGGGACGAGTCCCGGCTGACCCAGAAATAATCGAGCCGGCCGTCCCGCGGATTCTCCAGGGCAAAGCAGATGTCCTTCAATCCCAGATACCATCCGTCTTCGAACACCTCGCGGGTCGCCTCCGGATTCCCCACGTAGCCGGTCATCACATTGCCGCCGCGGGTAATCAGGTAGCCGGGAGTTCCGGTCGGCACGTCCACCATGAATCCCTCGCCGCCGCGGACGACGCCCCGGACGATCCGGACCTCCGTATAGGGCTCGTGAGGCCGGCCGATGTAGTATCCGGAGAGAGGCTCCCCCTGAACATGGTGGGCCCATCCCCGCTCGAACACCTCGAGTCGCGCCCCGTCGTCCAGCGTCCGGGGGATGCCCAGCACCTGAAGGCAGGTCTCCGTGGAGCCGAAGCGGACGGTCGGTATGCGGCCGGCGTATCTCTGCAGACGGCCCACTGTCGTCGGCCCGACCGGCGCGGAACCGATCAGGAAATCGATCCGCCCCATCGCCTCCTTCAACTTGTCCAGGGGGACGAGGAGGCGCTCTGCCGCCGCCAGCTCCTCCAGGAAATCGAAATGCCGCGAGACTGTCGGCGCAAGGATCCGGTCGTATCCCTCCGCCGCGACGCCGGTCAGGATCTCCCAGTATCCCGTCGAGTACTTCTCGATCAGGTGCACGTGGCTTCCCGGACGGCGCAACGCCCAATCCGTTATGGCCGTGGAATTGGTGTGGTGCATGGGGTTCACGACAACCGCCGCAAACCGGTCCGCCGGCCGGATTGCGAGCATCTGTTCGAAGGCGGCGCGGTTGTTCCGGTAGCTGCGGTACGCCAGCTGCGCCCCCTTGGGATTGCCGGTCGTCCCGGAGGTGAAGATGATGATCTTCGTGTCCTCTTCGCCCAGATCCGCCTCGTACTCCGCGGCGGAGATCCCCCTGCGCTCCCCGAGGCCGTCGGCATCGAAAAAGGGGATGTCCGGCAGCCTCGCCTGCAGTCCTTCCCGCAGCGCGGGATCGAAGGAGGCGCCCGTCACCACCATCGTCGCCTCCGTCTGGCGGCACTTGTAGAGAAGACGGTCCAACGGATCGTCCTGCCAGTTGACCGTGACCGGAACGGTTCCGATCATGGCCCCGGCCAGACGGAACGCCAGGTCGTGGACGTCGTTGGCCCCGAAGCAGTGGAGGATCCTGCACCCCTTGCCCTGACCGGCGTCCCGGAGGACCCCCGCCGCCTTCCCGGCAAGGGACAGGAACGCGCCGCGCGTAAGCCCGCGCCTGTCGACGCCGCCGCCTTTCCCCACACGGTAAAAGAAGAGAAACGGTTCGTCCGGCTCTTGAAAAGCCGCCAGATAATCGCGGAATGCCAGGGAATGACGCTCTTTCATGACCGGGAAACGCCTCCTTTTCTTCATACCTTCTTCATGTACAGGCCCTGCGGATCGACCTCCTCGCGCAGCACCCGGAGTTCGAACCCGCTGGGCTCCTTCACCTCCTCGAGCCGGTCCGCCACATCGGGACGGAAACCCGTCTCCGAGAGGATCCGCTCGATGCTGGAGCCGGGCATGACCTTGACGATCCGGAAGCGCCCCGTTCCGGGATCGGTTTCCATCACGCCCAGCCTCGTGATGACGGTGATCGGGGGCCGCGGGCTCGTCGTCAGCCCCGCCTTCACCCTGCCGTCCGCCCCGCCGCCCACGTATCCCGGGCTGGTGATGTAGTGGCACCGTTCGGGGAAGCGCTTCTTCTCGTGCTTGGTGATGATGAGGATCCTCTTGGCGTGCGAGAGGATGTCGTTGCCGCCGCCGCTTCCCGGAAAGCGCACCTTCGGCCGGCGATAGTCGCCGATGACCGTGGAGTTGATGTTCCCGTACTGGTCGATTTCCGCTCCGCCGACGAAGCCGACGTCCATCATGCCCCGCTGGAGCAGGTTGGCCAGGACCTCTTTCAGGGATCCGAGGCGCACGGCCCGGTGCTGAAGCCGGGGATCGGAGACGGACAGCGGCGTCGGCAGGACGATCGGCGCGATCGGGCCCGTCTCGCAGACGAAGCAGAGATTCGGCGCATGGGTCTTGATCGCCAGAAGCGTCGTCATCAGGGGAAGACCGGTGCCCGCGAATACGGTCTTGCCGTCTTCAAGATACCGGGAGGCCTCGATCACGGTCAACTCTTCCAGACTGCAGTTCATCCCCTCATCCCTCCCCTACAGCATCGCCTTCATGTGTTTGATCAGGCTGTTCATCATCTTGAATCCTCCTGCCCTGTCGAGGTAGTCGTCGAAATCCTTGGTGCCGAAGATGTAGGTCTTCAGATAGTCTTCATAGGCCTTTCCGCCCTCCCGGGCGTATCTCTGGTAGAGCTTCACGTGATCGATGTCGTAATCATAGTACCGGTAGGCGGCCGTGGGGTGGGCGCCGAAAGGCTGTTCCACCACGGCGTCCACGTACAGATAGGGGATGTTCGTGCGTTCCCCGTCCATGCGGATCTTCTCCGTGGGCACGATTTCCTCGCAGCTGACGATCGTGTGCCTTGCCGCCCGCACCAGCTCCACGTCGTGGCAGAGGAATCCCTCGATCACGACATTCCCCATGGGGTCGCATTTCTGCGCGTGGATAATCGCCACGTCCGGCCGCAGCGCCGGCAGCAGGAGGACTTTCTCGCCGGGATTCCACGGGTTCTCCACCAGTTCATACTTCTTCCCCGTCGACGCCGCCTGCTGCGTCAGCATGTCCGACCCCAGCATGCTCTTGGTGGGCATGAAGGGGAGTCCCATTTCGCCCGCCATCAGCCTGCTGAGGACGCCCAGGTGGCTGTAGTCTTCCATCTCCATGATACCCTGCTCGATGGCGCGGCGGAAGCAGAAGGTGGTTCCGAAGTATTCCAGATTCCCGGTCCCGCCTTCACAGCGTTTGACGAGGCCCGCCCCCGCCAGCATGTCCATGTTGATGGAGAGGTTGCAGCCGACGACGGTCAGGTTCGCGGTCCGCCGGCGAATGATCTCGTGGACGATGGCCATGGCGCACCGTCCGACATTCTGCCCGCCGAGCCCGACGACAGCGCCGTCGAATACGAATTTCTCCACGGCCTCCCCGGCCGTCATGATTTTGTTGGTCGCTGCGGCATTCGTCATAGATCGCTCCTTGTGCTGTGCGTTCCTCCGGACCTCTTCCCGCGCAATCCCCGTCCCGGCTTCCGCCGCAGGCTTTCGGATTCATTTGAAGGACGACCTGCAATCTGGGGGCACCGCCCCGAAAGGCCTGTTGAATCCGGCAGTGCTCGCATTCCCCCGCGGCTTGCCGCGGGGGAATGCGAGCGAATCACGCTCAAGATCCCTTCCTTGAGGATCGAAGATCCTCCGGAGCTTGCTCCGGAGAGCTTCAATACAGACAAGGATCCGTCAAGTCAAACGGATCCTTTTTATCGACCCGATAAGAAAATGTTATGGGGAGACCGGCGCAACCCCGGGCGCAAGTTCGCTCTTCTTCACGAGGTAGTCCTTGAATTTGAGGGCCGGCAGGCTCAGGTGCTTTGCGGAGCGGAAAACGATGTGGAAATCCCTTTTCATGTCCAGGTCCTTGAGGCGTATCTCCCTCAGGAGTCCCTGCTCCGTTTCGAGGCGGCAGGCAAGGCGGGAGACGATGGAGAACCCCATCTCGCCCATGACCCCCGTCTTGATGGCCTCCGTGCTGCCGAAGACCATGACGGTGCGCAGCGAGCGGCCTTTGTGGACGCCTTCCAGGAATCGGGTATAGACCTCCCGCGTGCCCGAGCCGGGCTCGCGGGCGATGAAGTCCTCGTCGAAAAGATCGGCCGTCTCGATCTCCCCGGCATCGCACCAGCGGTGTCCCGGATAGACGATGACCGTGAGGCGGTCCCGGTAAAAGGGAATCGCCGTCATGCCCCGGACGTGGAGGGGTTCGCTGACGACGGCCAGCTCGATGAAGCCGTCGCGCAGGTACTGGACGATTTCCTGACTGTTGGCGACCAGCATGGAGAGGCTCGCGTCGGGATAGCGTTTCCTGAATTCGCCCACCATGCGGGGCAGATAGTATTTCCCCAGAAGGTGCGTCGCGCCGAAATGGATCTCGCCCGCAACCTGTCCCGTCTTTTCCAGGATGTCGCGGGAGGCCCTGAGATACAGCTGCCGGATGTCTTCCGCGTAGGTCAGGAGGACCCGGCCCGCCTCCGTGAGCTGGATCCTGTTCCCCGTCCGCCGGAAGAGACTCGTCTTCAGATGGGTTTCCAGGTTCTTGATCTGATGCGTCACGGCGGGCTGGGAGATATTCAGAATTTCCGCGGCCCTGGTGAAACTCCGCGTCTTCGCCGCAGCGAGAAAAACGCGCAGGTTGAAATCGAGCACGTGCGCCCCCCTCTGAACGTCGTCGGTTCGCGAAATGATCGTATCGGCCGCGACGGTTTGTCAATGGACCGCGCCCATGAAAACTTCAAAAGCAAAACCGGAGGCCCCTTCCTCTTAAACCTGACACAAAACTCTTGACGTTACCCGCCCCGAAGCCCGGGACCCGGCGGGCCGGCCGGCCTATCGGCTGAGGCCGATGAAGACGACCCCGAGGGCGATCATGACGGCTCCCGGCAACTTCTGGGCCGCGTTCTTCTCCCCCAGCCGCGATACGCCCAGAAATGCGGAAAGCACGATGCTGACCTCGCGCACGGCCGACACATAGCTGACCTTCGCCAGCTGCAGGGCAAAGAGAATCATGATGTAGGTGAAGATGGCGAGAAATCCGACGATCAGGATGTTGGCGCGGTTGTTTCTCCACTCCTGAAGGATTTCATGCCGCCGGCGCGTCACCACGTAGGGCGTCAGGATGACCCAGCAGATGGCGACGGCGATGTAGAGATAGACGGGGGGAAACACCTGCGACACCCCGATCTTGTCGACGATCGTATATCCGGCGATCGAGACCCCCGCGCACAGGGCCCAGGCGGACGCCCCGCCCCGCAGGGCGGCCAGCGGTTCGATGAAGGACTTCGCGTGGAACGATTTCAGATGAAGGACGTAGACGCCCAGGACCACCAGCACGATCCCGGCGATCCCGAGGGTGGCAAGCTCCTCCTTCAGAAAGACGACGGCCAGGATCGGGACCAGGAGGGGGCCGGATCCGCGGAAGAGCGGATACACGAGGGACAGGTCGCCCCGCTCGTAGGCGCCCCCCATGAACCAGAAATACAGGAAATGGAACAGGCCCGTACCGGCGATACAGGCCCATCCCAGAGGAGAAATCGGTTCGTCCGGCCAGAAGAACAGGCAGACCGGGAGATACATGACGATCGCCGCCGTCAGGAAACACCACGTAAAGGCGATCTTGTTCCAGCTCTTCTTGAGGAGAAAGTTCCAGCCGGCGTGCAGGAAAGCGGACGCCAGGACAATGGCCATCGCCAGGCCGCTCACGACAGGTTCCTCCTTTCCGGACGCGTCATGCGGCTACGGTTTGACGGCGACGCGGATCGTCTTCCCGGACTCCGCAATCCGCAGCCCCTCGTTGATATGGTCAAGATTCACTTCCTCCCCGACCAGCTCGCGGAACGGGAAGCGGTCGTGCGTCATCCGCAGAAAATCCACGGCCTGCTGGAGGTGCTTCGTGTCGTAATTGTGCACACCCTTCAGCGTCAGGCACCGGAAAATCAGCTCGGAAGCATCGAACGTGAAGTTCGCCCCGGCCCAGGCGCTGCCGGTCTCCATGTAACGGCCGCCCGTGCGCAGGCAGCGAAGTCCCAGCGGGATCAGCGCCGGAAACCCGGCCAGTTCGATTGCGCAATCGACGCCGAAGCCGCCGGTCAGCCCCTTGACCGCCCCGACGATCTCCTCGTCCTTCATGCCCTTGGTGTTGATCGTATCCGTCGCTCCGAAGCGCCGGACGAACTCCAGGCGGCTTTCGAGAATATCCGTCACGATGATGCGTTCGCAGCCGTAGTGCCTCGCGAGGGCGGCCGCGTAGAAGCCGAGCGCCCCGGCGCCCTGGATGAGAACGTTGTCGAAGGGCTGCAGCCCGATCGCGTCCCATGCGGCGACGACGGTCGCCAGCGCACAGTTCGCCGGCGCCACCTCTTCGTCCGTCAGCTCGTCGGGCAGTTTGATCACGCAGGTCCCCGGCGTGATGTAGCAGTATTCGGCGAACCCGCCGACGAAATGAGGCGCCTCCGCGCAGCTGTCATGGCCGTACTTCTTCAGCGAGGTGCACTTCATCATGAGGCCCTTCTCGCGGCAGTAGTAGCACTTGCCGCAGTTGTCCATGATGGTCCAGGTGATGCGGTCCCCCACCTTCAGGGGCCGGTTGCCCGAATCGAGGGACACCCCCTCCCCCAGCTCCACGATCTTTCCGATGATCTCATGGCCGAGAATGATCGGCGTCGGAGACTTTCTCCTCCCCGTCCAGGTGTGGAGGTCCGATCCGCAGATCGTGCAGCACGTGATTTTCACGAGGATGCAGCCCTTGTCCACCCTGGGGAGCGGGTATTCACGAATTTCCAGCGGCTTCCTGGCCTCCGTCATGACGGCGGCCCTGCCAGTCTTCACCATATTCGTTCCTCACAGCAGCAGAAAAAATTCGGGTTGGCCAGGACTGCGGCCAACCCGAGCGTTTCAAACGATTCCCGATCCGCTTCTTCTCCGCGGAGCACGCTCTCCTTTTCCGGCGAATGCCGGCATTTCCGTCAACCGAACAGCGCCTTCGGAAGCCAGGTCACGATCTGCGGGAATGCAAAGAGAAGGATGACTGCAATCGCCTGCAGGGCCATGAAGGGCATCATCCCCTTGTAGATATCCGCCAGCTCCCACTCCGGCTGGATCGCCTTCAGGTAGTAGGCGGACAGCGCCACCGGCGGTGAGATCCAGCAACTCTGCAATACGACGGCCAGCACGATGCCGAACCAGATCATATCGGTCTGAATCCCCGTAAGGATCGGGATGAAGATCGGGACGATGACGACCACGATGGGCACCCACTCCAGGGGCCACCCGAGGATGAAAGCGACGATCAGGATGCCGATCACGAAGACCCAGGGAGGCAGGCTCATGGACAGCAGGCTGTCGGCGATGAACTTGGGCGTCCCCATCGAGGAGAAGACCGCCCCCATGAACGTGGACGCCGCGAGGAGGATCATCACCATGCTTGTCGTTTCGGCGGTCCGGTAGGCGGACTCCCTGATGAGCTTGAACGACAGCCGCCCGTTGGCCGCCGTCACGACCACCGCCCCCAGGCAACCGAGGGCCGCGCCTTCCGTCGGCGTGGCGATGCCGGTGATGATGGTGCCCAGGGTGACCAGGATCAGCGTGGCCACCGGAACGAGCCCGACAAAGAACTCGCGCCAGATGTGGCTCTTGGGAACGTTGAGCTCCTCGTCCGAGAGCGGCGGGCCCAGCTCGGGCTTCAGCATGACCCTGCCCATGGTGTAAGCGATGTAAAGCACGGCGAGCAGGATCCCGGGCAGGATCGCCGCCGCATACAAACGCGCGACGGAGACCTGAAACACCGGCCCCATGACGACGAGCATGACGCTGGGGGGGATCAGAATCCCCAGCGTCCCGCCGGCGCAGATGGTCCCGGCCGAAAGCCCCGTGTCGTATCCGGTCTTTTTCATGACCGGGGCGGCCATCAACCCGATGATCGTGACCGAGGCGCCGACGATTCCCGTGGCCGCTGCAAAAAGGGTCGCCGTGAAGATGGTCCCCATGTACAGGGAGCCCCGAAGCCGGCCGGCGATGAGCTGCACCGCATGGAACAGACGCTCCATGAGCCCCGCGCTCTCCAGGACGCAGCCCATGAAGGTGAAGAGGGCAACGGCTGCGAGGACCGTGTCCATCATCGTCCCGAAGAACGAATAGGTCATCAGGTGAAACACCTTGGGCCCAAGACCGATATAACCGAATATCGCGCCGAGGGTGATCAGCGTAAAGGATATGGGAAAACCGATACAGATAAAAAAGAAGAGGCCTATCAAAAGGACGAGGCCATAGATTTCCAAGCTCATTTATGCCTCCTGCACGGATTCGTGCATTCTATTCCCATAACTTCCGATCCCGGAGGTCACGCCGCACAAAGGGAACGTCCGTTTCAGGTGATTTCGCGGGGGCCGTCCATCGACTTGTAGCGGTGATCGACTCCCGTCGTCAGCGTCTGTATGCATTTGATCAATTCGGAGATCCCTTGGAGGAGGATCAGAAAAGCGCTCAAGGGGATGACCAGCTTGTATGGGTAGGCCGGCGGCCTCCAGGTCGTCATCAGTTCCTCCCTCAGGTCCCAGGATTCATAGAAGAAGTCCCAGCTCAACCAGGCGAACAGCACCATCCCGGGGAGGAAGAGGAAGAGGTAGCAGATCGCGTCCACCCAGCACTGCGTCTTCACGGACCAGTTGCCGTAGAAGAAATCGGTCCGGATGTGCTTCCCCAGATAGAGCGTCATGGCCCCGGCGATGAAAAAATGGGTGCCATAGAACATGGTGGCCATATCGACCGCCCAGAGCGTGGGTCTGTAGGTGTAGCGGATGAACACCTCCCAGACCAGCACTGCCGCCATGGGGATGATCAGCCAGGAGATGGCCTTCCCCGACCAGAGGCTGATCCGGTCAATTCCTTTCGTAATACGATCGAGAGTATTCATATCAAGCCGCTCCAAAGTGTTGTCGAAAGAAGTTCCCCTCGCGTATCCGGTCGGGTTCTCTCCCCTCAACACCGCAGTCTTCTTCTGCACATAACACCCGACCGGCCGGTCCTCGGATGATCCTCGGAGAACCGGCCGGTCAGGAGTGTTTCATGTCCATTCACGGTTCCACCGGGCGGAGTTTCCCCGCCGGCACCTTTTCACTTGGCAGTTTCCGCCGCTCCGGCGATCAACTGTCCCAGTTTGTTGGTCTCCTTGGTGAAGGGAACGACCAACTGGGCATACTTGCGCTGCGAGTCGAGGACCCTCTTGAAGAAGGGATCCTTCTCCTCGAATTTGGCGAGCACCTTCTTCGATGACTTGATGAAGGCATCGGAATAGCCGGCCGGCGCGTCGAACAGCTTCACGCCCTTTTCCTTGGTCATGATCTGAAGGGCCTTGGCGTTTTCCTCCACGAAGAACAGGATTCCGTCGAGGATCGACTTCTCGGCTGCGGCTGCAACAATCGCCTGGATGTCGGCGGGGAGAGCACGCCACGCCTTGCCGTTGATCATGATATCCTGGATCCCGATGGCCTGGTGGAGCCCCTGGAGGCAGTAGTTCTTGGCCACGTCATAGAGACCCAGTTTCAGGTCGCTGGCCGTGTTGATCCACTCGCCGCCGTCGATGACGCCCCTCTCCAGCGCCGGGATGAGTTCCTGGCCGGCCACGTTCACCGGGATACCGCCCATGTCTTTCAGAACGTCAGATGACAGACCGGAGGACATGCGGTACCGCATTTTCAGGTAATCCTGGAGCGTCTTGGGCGCCTTCTTGGCCCAACCGAAGGCCTCCGGGCCGTCCGGCGCGATCAGGAAGGGCATGACGTCCGCCTTGAGGATCTTCTGGTAGTACTCCAGATACAGTTCACGCCCGCCGCCGTTCAGGTACCAGGAAAGATGGTTCATCATGTCCAGGCCGCTGCCGGCGCCGCCGAGGGGCGAGCTGAAGAGGCTGCCGCTCGGATTCTTCCCCATGGAATAGTGTGTCCACCACTGGCCGCATTCAATGATTCCCTTGTTGACGCCGTCGAGGATTTCAAAAGGGTTCACGATGGCGCCGCTCGCGAGCACCTCGATCTTCAGTCTCCCGCCCGACATCTTGTCGATGTCCGCGACCATCCTGTTCAGCAGCTCAATCTGAGGAGCCCCTGCGGGATGCGCGCTCTGCAATTTCCACTTGAACTGCGCCGGCGCCGCCGCCTGCGCCAAATCGGCCGTAACGCCTCCCATCATGAAGGCTGCGGCCACCAGCAATCCGACCAAAATCCTCATAGCACTACCTCCCTCTCCTTTGGTTTTTTCCTGTTTCCTCTGTTAACGATCCAAAACCTACACGCCTTGGTGCCGCCCCCCGTCGGAACAGCGGAGGCATCAGAAACGGTTCGATCCTGCGGCGGCGCGGGATCCGGATGAAACAGGCAACCGGTCTTCATCCGGGGCGTCGTCGGAGATCTCCGGCGCCCCTCCGGAGGCGGCACAGGCCCATGGCCTCGCATATTTCACCGCCTGCCGATTCAAGTCAAATATAATTAAGTAATACGCCCATTACGATGGATAATAGGTCCCTGATATCATCAGGATACATGCATCACCGGTTGAAATGCCGCCGCGCCGGCCACCGCCCGTTCTTCCTTCTTCATGGCCCTCCGGAGCACGGTCCATGACCGCAGTGCGGGACGGGGAACGCCCGGTCACGATATCCCTCTTGTCGGGTGGCTGTGAAAATCGAAATTCTTGAACACCTCGACGAAACTGCGCACGGACCGGGACTTGCGCTTGTCCTTCAAGTAGATGAGATCGTAGGTGACGGAGATGGGGTCCAGGATCTCCACCATCTTGTACTTCCCCCGGGCCACGTCATCCCGGATGTCGAAGAGCGGGAAGAACGCGCCGCCCATGCCCAGATGGACCATGTGCTTGATCGCCGGGGGACTTTCGCATTCGATGAACTGCTCCAGCGGAATATTGCGCTCCTTGAAACCCCGGATCAGATGGTCCCGCGTCGCCGATCCCTTTTCCGGAAGGATGAACGAGAACCCCGCGAGCTCGCGGAGGAAGACCTTTTCGTTCACGGCTTCCCGGGTGATGAAATACAGGGGCAGCTTCATGATCTCGCGGTAAATGATCTCGTCGGGATAGGGAACCCTCCCGATGACGGCGACATGGCAGTCGCCGTTGACGACCATCTCCATGATCTCGGTGGAAAGACCCGTGTAAATCTGAAATTTCAGATCGGGCTGGCACTCCTTCAAGCCGTTGAGGACATCGGGCATGATGTAGTTGACGATGTAGGGCGTCGAGCCGATCTTGAGGTTCTGCTCGTCGCCCTGGATCAGGACATCCTTCAGATCGTCCAGCAGCGCGAACACCTGCTTGGCATAGGTGAAGGCGATCTTCCCTTCCTCGGTCAGCTCGAAGGCCTTCTTGTTGCGCCGGATCAGGATGACGTTGTAGGTCTTTTCGAGTTTCTTCACTTCGATGCTCAGCACCGGCTGCGAAACGTTGAGTTCGCGTGCGGCCAGCGTGAAGCTCTTGTGCTTGGCGACCGTGTAAAATGCGAGCAAATGTTTGCAATTCATGATTGTCCTTCCGGAACGGCAGGTTTTCCGATTGCTTTTACTCTAGCAGAGCCAGGGACGGTAAACAACAGGAAACCGGAAGGTCTTTTCAAGGATCTCGGATTGATCGCCCATGCCCGATGATGATATAAGCCTTCGTTAAAGGCGACACGGAGGCACGGCGGCGGGACGAAAAAACAGGAGGGCTCGGGAAGACAGGATGAACGTCATCGAACGCGCACTGAGCAGGCTGTTCACCGTCAACCTCAAGACCCGCCTGGTTCTTGGGTTCCTCGTCGCCACCTGCCTGACGGGCGTCGTCGCCACACTCGTGGGCATCCGCATCATCAACAAGACCACCATCGACGAGGCCCAGAACAAGGTCAGCGAAAACATCAATACGGCGCGGCTGATCTACAACTACAGCCTCGAAAGGCTTGCCGCCCAGATTCAGTTCATCGTCGTCACCTCCCACCTGCACAGGGCGATCGCGACAACGGACATCCGGGCGATGGAAAACCTCCGGCGGGTGATCCGGTTCGGCTATATCCCCGAGATGAGCGGCCGGCAGCCCTATCTCGACATGCTGACAGTCGCGGACGCCCGCGGAACGGTAATCTACCGAACCGCCAATCCCGCGGCCGCGGGGGACAGCCTGCTGTGGGACCCCGTCGTGAAGCGGTGCATCGAAAAGCGATCCCCGCAGTCCGCAACGCAGATCCTGTCGCTCGCCCGCATCGAACGGGAGAACCCGCGCCTGTCCGACCGCGTGAAGATCCCCATCGTCCGGACGCCCATGTCGTTCGAAATCCGCGAGACCCACCTGAACGAAGGAATGGTCCTGAGGGCCGCCTATCCGATTCTCGACGAACATCAGCAGCTGCTGGGCATCCTCGTCGGCGGCATCCTCCTCAACGGCGACTACGGCATCGTCGATGAGATCAAGGGAACCGTTTATCACGACGAGAAATACGCGGGCCGGGACATGGGCGTCGCGACGATTTTTCAGCGCGGTGTGCGGATCTCCACGAACGTGATGACCGAGGGCAACCGGCGCGCCATCGGGACGCCCGTGTCCAGGGAGGTCTACGAAAAGGTCCTCGGCAGGGGGGAAGACTGGATCGGCAGGGCCTTCGTCGTCAACGACTGGTATATCACGACCTACAGCCCCATCCGCGGCATCGACCAGGACATCATCGGCATTCTCTACACAGGCATCCTGGAAGCGAAATACACGGACATCAAGCGCCGGACCATGTGGACCTTCGTGGTCGTCACCCTGGCGGGAATGGTGGTCGCCTTCGGCATTTCCTACTACCTGGGCAACACGATCCTGCGCCGCATCCGCATCCTGAAGAAGGCGGCCGACGCCATCTCGTCCGGCAACCTCGATTACCGCCTCACGCAGGACCAGTACTCAGGCTTCGGCATGCTGGACGAGGCCTTCAACAACATGACCCGTTCTCTCCGGGACCGGGACGAACGCCTTCAGAAGGCCTTCCAGCGGCTGACGGCCTCCGAGCGCATGGCGGCCCTGGGCCAGATGGCCGCCGGCGTCGCCCACGAGATCAACAATCCCTTGGGCGGCATTCTCCTGTACAGCAATCTCGTCCTGGAAGACCTGCCCGAAGGGCATCCCGCGCGGCAGAATCTGGAAAAGATCATCTACCAGACGAACCGCAGCAAGCGGATCGTCCAGAATCTCCTCGACTTCGCCCGGACGCCCGCCGGCAATGCGACCCCCCTGTCTGTCGTCGACGTCATCATGAGCGCGATCGGTCTCGTCAAGGACCAGTCGATGTTCCTGGGGATCGAAGTCGACATGCGCCTGACGGAGGATCTGCCCCCCGTCCTCGGCGACTACTCGCGGCTGGAGGAGGTTTTTCTCAATCTCTTCGTCAACGCCGCCGATGCCATGGCCGGCAAAGGCACCCTGAGAATCACCACCCGTCTCAACACGGTCAACAGCATCCGCATCGCCGTTTCCGATACGGGCAAGGGCATCGAGCGGTCCTACCTGCAGCACATCTTCGAGCCTTTCTTCACGACCAAGGAACCCGGGCAGGGGACCGGACTGGGGTTGTCCATCGCCTACGGAATCGTCCGGGAACACAACGGCACCATCGACGTGGAAAGCGAACCGGGACGGGGAACGACATTCGTCATCACGCTTCCCGCCTATCTGGGAAATGCGCGGGAAAGGAAAGAGGACGCATGAAGAAGACACCGAAACGATCTCCACGGGTCCTGATCATCGACGACGAGGACACCATCCGCGACGGCTGCAGCCAGACCCTGACGCGGAGCGGCTGCACCGTCGAGACGTCGGGCGACGCCCTGGAAGGATTGCGCCTCGCATCGAGGGACGTCTACGACGTGGTGCTCCTGGACATCCGCATGCCGAAGGTGGAAGGGCTCGAATTGCTCAGGCGCCTCAAGCAGGAATCCGGCATCCGCGGCAGGATCATCGTCATCACGGGATACGGCACGATTCCCCTGTCCGTCGAGGCGATGCGCCTGGGGGCATTCAACTTCCTGACGAAACCGTTCGACGGGGCCGCGCTCCGCCGGGCCGTCGAGGAGGCCGCCGGACCAGGGGGAGACCAGGAGTCCGGCCAGCCGCTCGCCATGCTGATCGGCGGAAGCGATTACATGCAGGAGCTTCGCGAAACCCTCCGTAAGATCGCCCAGACGGACAGCACCGTCCTGATCACGGGGGAAAGCGGAACCGGAAAGGAGCTCGTGGCACGCACCCTCCATTCCCTCAGCCGGCGCAGCAGCCGTCCCTTCGTCGCCGTGGACTGCAGCTCGCTCGTGGAGAACCTGATGGAAAGCGAATTGTTCGGACACCTGAAAGGGGCTTTCAGCGGGGCCACGGAAAGGCGCGAGGGCCGATTCCAGATGGCCCACGAGGGCTCCATTTTCCTCGACGAAATCGGCAACCTCAGCCTGCAGGTCCAGACGAAGCTGCTGCGGGCGCTCCAGGAACGGGAAGTGCCGCGCGTCGGAAGCTCGACGCCCGAGAAGGTGGATGTGAGGGTCATCACGGCCACAAACCGGGATATCCGCGCCGAGGTCGACGCGGGCCGCTTCCGTGAGGATCTCTTCTACCGGATCTCCGTGATCCCCGTCGAGATACGCCCCCTCCGCGAACACCGGGCCGATATCCTGCCCATCGCCCAGCACTATCTGGAGATCTTCCGGATCCGGCACGCCAGCACCGTCCGCCAACTCTCCGAAGAAGTGAAGAAATCGCTGCTCGCATACAACTGGCCCGGAAATATCCGGGAGTTGAAGAATACGATCGAGCGCCTCTGCGTCCTCTGCGACCATGAAACGGTCCAGCCCGCCGACATCCTCTACTACGGCCAAAGCCGGGATTCCAGGGCCCCCGTCGTCGATGCCTTCTCCGGCCGCATGACGCTGGTCGACGTGGAAAAAGAGCATATCGAAAAGGCCCTGCGGCACTTCCACGGCCAGATCAACAAGACGGCCCAATTCCTCGGCATCGACCGGAAGACGCTGCGCCTGCGCATCCGCAGCTACGGGATCAGGACGGACGAGGACGAACGTTGAGTCTCTCCGCGCACGGACCGGAGAACCACCGCTCCCGGCAGGGGCTGTTTTCCTCACCTTCCGGGGCACTTTGCCCCTCCCGCGGACACCGGCCATCGCATGCGATGAAATTCACCATCAATTCCAACATGTTGCACAGTGGCACTCCATTTGCTTCCCTGTCCGTCAAAAAGACAAGGAGGGCTCGGCCATGACAACGAAAAAGAAAATACTTCTGATCGACGATGACAGTGATTTTCTTCTGGCGACGAAACTGATTCTGGAAAGCGGCGGCTATGAGGTGTTCATGGCCGAGGACGGCAAGTCGGGCGTCGATATGGCGAAGTCCGTGCGTCCGGACCTGGCCATCGTCGACATGATGATGGAAACATGGGGCGAGGGTTTCAACGTGGTCTCCAAGCTCCGCGCTTCGGAGGGCGGCAAGAACATGCCGCTGATCATGCTCAGCGCCGTAGACCTGCAGGGGCCTCTTCAGTCCTTTGAACCGCCGGACGAGTCCCAGACCGTCAACATGGTCCTGCACAAGCCGATCATGGCCGCGGACCTGCTGAGAAAGGTCGAGACCCTGCTTCGCTACGCCTGAAGGACGGCGCCCGCTCTTCTTTCCACGGGAACAGGAGCATCGCATGGAGGAGTCTGCACGCGGCGATACCATCCTGATCATCGACGATGAGGAACCCATCCGGGACGGCTGCCGTCAGACCCTGGAAAAATCGGGCTACGCCGTCCTGACGGCCGGCGACGGTCCCGAAGGCGTCCGCGTCGCCCGGCTGAGCAAACCGCAGTTGGTCTTCGTGGACCTCAAGATGCCGGGCATGTCGGGCATGGAGATCATCGAGATCCTCGCCAAGGACATCCCCGATGTCGTGCTGATCGTCATCACGGGCTACGCGTCGATCGTTTCGGCGGTGGAGGCCATGCACAAGGGCGCCTACGACTACCTGCCCAAGCCCTTTTCTCCCGATCAGCTCCGCGCTGTGGCGAAGCGCGGCATGGAGCATCGCAGCCTGAAAATCGAGGCGAGGCTCCTGAGGGAAGAAAAGGAACGCATGGAAAAGAGCTTCATCACCTTCGTCAGCCACGAGATGCGCTCGCCGCTCGTCACCGTCCAGCAGTACATGGAGTCTCTCAGAGCCCTGGCCGGCCCTCGCCTCGAACAAGCGTTCCTCGATATCCTCGACCGCTGCAGCGAACGGATCCGCTGCCTTGCGGAAATGATCGAACGCTGGCTCGACCTGAGCCGCATTGAAACCGGGCTGCTCGCCACGGACAAGAAGCCGCTTCGCCTGACGGACGTCATCCGGCGCAGTGTGGAAGAGATGGCGCCGGCCTGCGAGCGGGCTCAGATCGGTATCGAAACCGAAGCGGCCGGACCGGAGCCCCCGCTCTGCGGCGACGAGGAGAGCCTGGTCCGCGTCTTCACCAACCTCATCGGCAATGCCGTCAAGTACACGCCCGCCGGGGGCAGGATATCCGTTCGTTCCGTTTTCGACGATCACTATATCCGCGCAAGCGTCTCCGATACCGGCAGCGGCATCCCTGCCGACAAGCTTCCCTTCATCTTCGAACCGTTCTACCGGGTCCGCGGAAAGGCCGAGAAGACGAAAGGATCGGGCCTGGGGCTCACGTTCTGCAGAAAGATCGTCTCCGCCCACGGCGGCACGATCGAGGCAAGATCCGATGAAGGGAAGGGAACGACGTTCCTGCTGAAATTCCCGCGGTCCTGATGTCGCTCGCGAAGAACGGAGGCCTTCTTCGAGCCGCAGGCCGGGAGGGAGTGAGGGGATGAAGAACTACGAGGACGAGAGTTGCTACGAATTCCACGAGAAGGATCGCGCCGACCGCTGCTTTCTGTGCGCCGCGGAAAATGCGAAGCTCTTCGTCGTTCGCCACATCGAAACGGCCAAGCTGGCCCATCTGTGCCGGGACTGCATGGGCCGGAGTTTTTCCGAATACATGCTTGACAATACGCGGCCGTGGCGGGGCGGCCCGCAGGGCAACCGCGGATAGAAACCCTCCGGAAGTCCGTCCCGCGCCGCGTCCGCAGGACCCTCCGCCGCGGCAAAATCCCGCTGCCGGACCGGTCCTCCGACGGTCACGGTCCAGCAGCTCAAAGCCCCGCGGATTCGGGCCGGATGTCCGGACTGCCCGATCATCCGGCCCTGTCCCGGAACGCCTCCCCTTCGGATTTTGCCGCTACTTGACCGACGCTGCGGGCGTCTCCGCCGCCTTCTGCGGCGCCTTCGATTTGTCCATGGCGTCGTCCATGCAGGCCGAAACAAACACCGCAGCCATGAAGGCCACCATCACCGCCGCCAACAGCCTCTTTTTCATGATTCCTCCTCAGCGCTTACAGCTTTTCCGATGACTTCCTGACTCGTCTCTCCTCCGCAGGCCGCAGGGAGGTCAGCCCCTCACCATTTCCCTGATCTGCACCTCTTTCGTCTTCCTGTTGAACGTCCCTTCGTAGAGGATGAGTTCACGGCGGTCATCGAGGGACGAGAAATCCTTGACGGCAACCTTCGCCATCATGGCCTGGCGCGGATCGAAGACCCGGACATCCTGCATCCCGTCTCCTCCCGCAGCAGGCCGGTAGCAGACCTTCAGTTTCCACACCCAATCAGGATCCTTTTTCAAGACGGTGACAAGCTGAAACCCGATCTGAGGCGGCAAATCTTTCGGTCCCTGCAGTTTCGCGGCACCACCTTCGCTCTTTTCCCAGAATTTCCAGTTCATCTCTTCTGTCCTTTCGTGCGGCTTCTCCGCAAATAGAAGCGTCGTCCGGAGAAATCCCTTGCCGGCCGCGCGGATTCGATGCGTCCCGCAAGCGCCGGCGGATTTCTCGTCGACGGATAGGGTCTCCGACTGCGCAGCCACTCCCGTCCAACGGGTCCGCAGGGCCCGTTTTCCCATCCAGACGAACAGACACGCGACAGGTGCCCGTTGCCTTCCCCGGGGCGAAGAGCCTCCCCGGTGGATGTCCGGCCGGAAATGGCGACTCCGAAGATGCCGGCGTACCGGCATCTCTCTTCGAAGAAATCAGGTTGAAGATGATGGTTGTGAAGGGAGAGAAGGCGGCGCCCTGAAGTAATGGGCAATGCGAATGATCTCGTGAGGGCGGAAAACCGTTTCCGTGGAATATGCGCCCGAAACGGCCCGCTTCACATCCAGGCGGATGTCACAGAGGGTGAAGAGCTCGGATGAGGATTGCTTGACCTTGTAGAGGGGCTGTACCGAAGCGTCCAGCCCGCTTTCCGCCGTCATCGCCCGGAGCTCGAAATGCTCCTGTATGCGAAGGTCGTGAGACGGGTGATAGTACGAACTGACCGGCGTTATACAGAATACAACGGCCGACAGAAGGAGAATAACCCGGGAACCCAGTTCTCGGCGGACAGTCATTCTTGTTCCCCACCCTTGTCTTCCCGGCGCTGAGTATAAGAAAGGCTTGCGGGTATTGCAAGACAATTCTCGCGGCACCGGCGGAGGCATGCGGCCGGTCCCGTCTCCGCGGAAGCGGGCCGGTGGTTCCTCCGGATGCCTGACGGACGTTCCCGGCGGATTGCGAAATGAGAGAATCAATGGTAAAGATGTCCAGGCTTGGGCGTCTGTTGTGAAGACGCGCCCGCGCCGCCGCGTTCCGCCGTGAAACTCATCGGTACCGTCTCCGCCTTCCCGGTCCCGGAGTCTTCTATATTGCACCGATCTTTTCAAGCGGGCTCTTTTCGCGCCCGGAATTCTTTCGCAACCGGCGTCTTCAGGACGCTGCGGAGTGGACTTTCATGACGAAACTGGGCGGCCTGCTGCGATCCCGAAATTTCATCTTTCTGCTGTCCCTGTTCCTGGGCCTGGCGGCCCCGGACGGTGCGCACTGGACGCGCTATCTGATGCTTCCCGCGCTCGGCCTGGCCATGACGCTGTCCGCAATGACCATCTCCGTGGACCTGTTCCGCTCCCCCCGGTCTCTTTTCTTCCCTGCCCTGGGCGGCATCCTGATGACCTATGTCGTTCTGGCCAACGTTCTGATCGGGCTCGGCGCCGTGCTGATCAGCGATGAAGCCCTCTGGACGGGGCTCGTCATCATCGCCGCCGTACCGCCGGCCGTCGCCGTCGTTCCTTTCGCCGACCTTCTCGATGGAAACCATGCGTACGCCCTGATCGCAACGATGGGCGCCTATCTGGGGGCCCTGGTCATCATGCCGCTCATCTCGGTCGGTCTCCTGGGAACTCAATTCCTGGATCCCTGGGGGCTGATTTCCGTCCTGCTGGAACTCATCGTCCTGCCCCTCTTCGTTTCACGTCTTCTCATCCACCGGTCGTGGCACGTCCGCCTGGCGCCGCTGCAGGGTACCATGACCGATTGGAGCTTCTTCGTCGTCATGTACACGATCGTCGGCCTGAACCGGGATCTGCTGCTGGAAAAGCCAGCTTCCCTCCTCCCGATCGCGCTGGTCCTGTTTTCCAGCATGTTTCTCCTGGGACTCCTGATCGAGTGGATCGGTTCCCTGCTTCACATCAGCCGCGACAACATCGTGAGCCTCGTCCTGCTGGGAACGCTCAAGAATTACGGGCTCGCTGCCGGCATCGCCGTCACCCTGTTCAGTGTCGAGGCGTCCGTTCCCATGGCGGTGGCGACCTTCTTCCTGATCCCCTATATCCTCTGGCTCGATTTCCGGAAGCGCCACGGGTGGCATTTCGCGTAGCCCAAGAGACGAAAAGGGGATTTTTCATCGCTGAAATCCATCTTCTCCGGCGGCGCCCCGTCCCCGGCAGCTCATGGAGACCCTCAACGACAAATACGGGGCTCCGATTCTGCCGGCCTGCGGCATGACGGAGACGTCGCCGCCTCGGGCCGGATCCGGATCCCGGCGCAGGCCGTTCGGCTTGCGCCGTACGGCCGAAGCTGTTATGCTGAGGCCGGGATACACAACAGGGAAAGGAGGTTGTCCTATGATTACTTTTCCGGAACTCCCCTTTGCGAAGGAAGCGCTGGCGCCGGTGATCAGCGCGAACACGATCGAATTTCATTACGGCAAGCATCACAGGGCCTACGTGGACAACGTCAACAAGCTCATTGCCGGGACGAACCTTGCCGGTGCGGATCTGGAAACCATCATGCGCAGGACCGTCGGGGACCCGGCGAAAGCGGCCATTTTCAACAACGCCGCCCAGGTCTGGAACCACACCTTCTACTGGAGCTGTCTGAAGCCGAAAGGCGGCGGGCCGCCGACGGGCGCCATTGCCGGGAAAATCAAGGAGACCTGGGGAAGCTACGAGAAATTCGCGGAGGAACTCAAGAACGCCGGTGTCACCCAGTTCGGAAGCGGATGGGCATGGCTGATCCTTGACGTCGGCCGTCTCAAGATCGTGAAGACGCCCAATGCCGACACGCCGGCCGCGCACGGCCAGAAGGCGCTCCTGACGATCGACGTCTGGGAGCACGCCTATTATCTCGACTATCAGAATCGGCGTCCGGACTATCTGGCGGCCGTCATCGACAAACTCATCAACTGGGATTTCGTCAACAGCCGACTGTAGATCCGTCCACGCATCTTCGCAGAGGGAGGGCCGGCTTCTGCCGCGCCCTCCGCGTTTTCCGGAGAAGTCCCGCCTCTTACCGGAGCGATCGCCCATGAGCCGACCGACACCATCGGACTGCAGCGGCCACCGCCGCCGCCTGAAGGAAAAATTTCTCTCCGCCGGCATCGCGGCCTTTCATCCCTACGAGGCCGTCGAACTTCTTCTGACCTTCGCGCTCCCCCGGCGCGATGTCAAACCGTTGGCCAAAGAACTGCTCCGCCATTTCGGCTCGCTCCGCGGCGTCGTCCAGGCGGACCCCTCAGAAATTGCCGCCGTGCCGGGCATGGGAAGGCACGCCGCCGTGCTGATCAAGCTCGTCAAGGACCTGGGTGATCTCGTCCTCAAGGAAAAGGCCCGGGACCGGGTTCAGATTTCCTGCACTCAGGAACTGCTCGACTACTGCCGCTGTGCCATGGGCGGGCTCAAGGAGGAGCAGTTCCGGATCATCTACCTCGATACGCGCAACCGCATGATGGACGTGGACGTCCTCGAGAAGGGCGTCGTCAACCAGGCCGTCGTGTATCCGCGCAAGGTGATCGAGCACGCCCTGAAACGCAAGGCATCGGCCCTGATCCTGGTCCACAACCACCCCTCCGGCCACGTGGTCCCCTCCGAGGCCGACATCCGCCTGACCCGGACACTCGAAGAAGCGGCACGGGTCCTCGACATCCTCATCCACGACCATCTCATCGTCGGCGAGGAGAAGGTCTTCAGCTTCCGCGAAGAAGGCATGATGCGTTGAACCCCCGGAAGGGTCTGCCGGGCAAAAAAAGGGGATCGCTTTCCGATCCCCGTTCCCTGCGTCCCGTCTTTTCCTGCCGCGGCCGGGCTCTTTCCGAATCCTCCGCGCGCTACTACTTCTTGCGGTCGACCTTCTCCTTGAGCTCTTTGCCCACCTTGAAGAAAGGCAGTTTCTTCGGAGAAACCTTGATGTTCTTTCCCGTCTTGGGGTTTCTGCCCGTATAGGCGCCGTAATCCCTCACCACGAAGCTTCCGAATCCCCGAATCTCAATGCGACCGCTCTTCCTGAGCGCATCCGTGAATCCCTTGAAAATCAAATTCACGATATCGATCGCCTTTTTTTCGGTCAGGCTCTCTCTTTTGCTGAGCTCTTCGATGAGTTCGGATTTATTCATACGGGCCTCCTTAACCGCGCCTCCTCAGCTTGCCATTTCTGAGATAAAAACAGAGATATCAATAACATATGAATAGAAAGCAACTGGAGGCGACTATTATGTATTTTTGGATGAATGTCAAGACAATTTTTTCAGAACCGCCGTCATCGGGCTGCCGAACGGAGGTGTTCGACTTCGCGTGCCGTGAGATGGCGATAGTCGCCGGAGGGGAGCGACCCCAGGGCCAGTTCGCCGATTTTCAGGCGGATCAGCCGCGCTACCGGATGGCCCAGGGCTTCGAAGGCGCGGCGGACGATGCGATTTCTTCCTTCTGCAATCGTGACCAGGAGCCAGGTACTGCCGCGATTCTCTTTCTCTTCGCGCACCTGCGCCGGCCGGAACGGCTCCCCGTCCAGAAGAATCCCCTGCTCGAGGGAGCGGAGCTCCGGAACGGACAGCGTTCCCCTCACCTTGACGCGATAGGTCTTCGGGACCTGATACCGCGGATGCTGGACCTTCTGGGAAAAGTCGCCGTCGTTCGTCAGGAGCAGCAGCCCTTCCGAGTCATAATCAAGCCTGCCCACGGGATACACGCGCTCACCCACGCCCTTGACCAGGTCTGCAACCGTCGGCCTCCCCTCGGGATCATGAAGGGTCGTGACGTATCCCTGCGGCTTGTGCAGCATCAGGTAGATCTTCTCGACTTCGGGACGGACCAGGCGGCCATCGATCCGGATTTCGTCGGACAGCGCATCCGCCTTCGAGCCGAGTTCCGCGACAACGGCGCCGTTCACGCGCACCCGCCCGGCCGCAATCAGCTGTTCCGCGGCCCGCCGGGAGGCGACACCGGCACGGGAGAGGATCTTCTGCAGGCGTTCCTTCACGCCGCACCGTCCCCGGGGTCTTTCGCGTCCCGGGACACCGCCGGTCCCGAATCGCCCTCGGCTTCCCTCGATTCCGGAGACGCCGGCGGTTCCGTACCGCCCTCGGCTTCCCCCGATTCCGGGGATGCCGGCGAGGTCGAACTACCATCGACTTCCCCCAGATCCAGGGGCGCCTGCAATTCCGAACTGCCCTCGAGCTCCTTCAATTCCCGGAGCGTCGGCAACTCCGAAAGGTCGTTGAGGTTGAACATCTCCAGGAACTTCTTCGTGGTTCCATAGAGCATCGGTTTGCCGGGCACGTCTTTCCTGCCGACCATGCGGATGATCTTCTTGTCGAGAAGACCCTTTACGGATGCGGACGAATCGACGCCGCGGATCTTGTCGACTTCGGATTTCATCACGGGCTGCCGGTACGCGACCACGGCCAGGGTCTCCATCGCCGCAGGGCTCAGGGCCTGCCCCTTGGATCCCTTGAGCTTTCTGACCCAGGAACTGAATGCAGGCCGCGTCCGGAACTGGTAGCCCCCCGCGACCGCACAGAGATGGAATCCGCCTTGTCTCGACTCGTATTCCGATACGAGTTCCGCCAGTTGCCGGGTAATCTCATCCCGTTCGACTTCCGGCAGGACATCGCGGATTTTCTCCACGGAAAGCGGCGCTTCCGACGCCAGAAGCAGGGCCTCAAGAATCGGTTTGATCTGTTCCATCCGTCGACTCCACAGCAAGAAAGATCCGGATCACCCCGAACGAGCGGGACTGAAAGGCCCGGATCATTCTCAGTTTCATCAGCTCGAGGATCGCCAGAAAGGTATAGAGGATGCGGCGCCGATCGGCGCCCTGGTCAAAGAGTTCCGTAAAGGCGAGATTCCCGGCCTGCGTCAGCCGGTCCATGATCTCGTTGATCCGGTCCGCCAGCGAGATCTTCTCCACATCGATCTCCATGAGGTCCGGCCGGCCCATCGTGGACGCGATCTTCCGGAAGGCCTCGACCAGCGCAAAGATGTCGATCTCGACGATCTCCTCATCTTCGCCGGCTTCGGACGGCAGGGGGGAATGCGCCCCCTTGAACACGTCCCGCTCCAGGATCTCCCGGCCGCCGAGCTGCATCGCCGCCTCCTTGAAGGACTGGTATTCCAGGAGCTGGCGGACCAGTTCCGCACGCGGGTCCTCTTCTTCCGGTTCCTCCCCTTCCTGCTCTTCGGGCGGCAGGAGCGTCTTCGACTTGATGTGAATCAGCGTCGCCGCCAGGACCAGATATTCGCCGGCAAGGTCCAGGTTCAGGGATCGCATCATCGCCACGTGCTGCAGGTACTGTTCGGTGACGAGGGCGATGGGGATGTTGTAGATGTCGATTTCGTTTTTCCGGATGAGGTACAGGAGGAGATCCAGGGGTCCCTGAAAGACGTCGAGTTTGATTTCGTACCCGTCGGTCATACGCGCACGGCTTCCCGTACCTCTTTCATGGTATCCCGGGCGATGGCGATGGCGCGCCCGTTCCCGTCCTCGATCACCGCCCCGACGTCCTCCGGATGGGCGCGGTAGAAGTCCTGGCGTTCATGGACCTCCCGCAGGGCCTGCTCCAGTTCCTCGTAGAGACGGCGCTTGCAGTCGGTGCAGCCGATGGCGGCGCCCCGGCAGTCCCGGTCGATCTCCTGAACCTTTTCATCCGAGGCGTAGAGCTTGTGAAAGGTGAAGACGTTGCAGATCTCCGGCCGGCCGGGGTCGGTCCGGCGGATCCGCTGCGGGTCCGTAAACATGCAGCCGACCTTCTTGGCGAGGACCTCGCCGCGGTCGCTGATGAAGATGGCATTGTCGTAGGACTTGCTCATCTTCCGCCCGTCGATCCCGAGAAGCTTCGGAACTTCCGTCAGCAGAGGATCGGGGATGGGGAAGATCTCCCGGTAGAGGAAATTGAACCGGCGGGCGATCTCCCGGGTCAGCTCGACGTGCGGCAGCTGGTCGACGCCGACGGGAACCCCGTTGGCCTTGTACATGATGATGTCCGCTGCCTGGAGCACGGGGTACCCGAGAAAACCGAAGGTGGACAGGTCCTTGCTGACGAGTTCCTCCTTCATCTCCTTGTAGGTCGGGTTCCGCTCCAGCCAGGCAAGCGGCGTGATCATGGACAGGAGGAGGAAGAGCTCCGCGTGTTCCTTGACGCCGGACTGCACGAACAGGGTGCTCTTCCGGGGATCGAGGCCGACGCTCAGCCAGTCGACGACCATGTCGAAGATATTCTGCCGGATCTCGGAGGTATTCGCATAGTCGCTGGTCAGGGCATGCCAGTCCGCAACGAAATAGAAGCATTCGTAGCCGCCGCGGTTCTGCAGGTCGATCCAGTTGGCCAGCGCGCCGTGCAGATTTCCCAGGTGCAGTTTCCCCGTCGGTCTCATTCCGCTCAGGATTCGTCGAGTCGTCAAGTCTTTTCCACCGCCTGAAGAAAATTCCGCGCCGACAGATGCGGGCGCGGGTGTCTTGAATCCGGCAGCGAGCGCATTCCCCGCGGCTTGCCGCGGGGTAAGCGGGCGAAGGATGTTCAAGATCCCTTCCTTGGGGATCGAAGATCCTCCGGGGCTTGCTCCGGAGAGCTTCAATTCGGAAAGTCGCGGGATCTATAACAGAAAGGGGTCTCCCTGTCAAACGACCGCGACGAAAGGTGATGTATCAGATCTTGTGTCAGGGATAGAAGAAGGGGTATCTCCCGGTTTGC